>ERZ1699257.81-NODE-81-length-35457-cov-5.945202_pt1 | contig 35457 bp, 28 predicted proteins | sample MGYA00581521_ERZ1699257 | MGnify/ENA primary metagenome ERZ1699257 (study PRJEB42319, sample SAMD00040330) | human oral metagenome | material: saliva | host: Homo sapiens | study: EMG produced TPA metagenomics assembly of PRJDB4115 data set (Metgenomic analysis of... | reverse complement strand
CAACGGACGCCTCGAACACCTACGCGGCATCGCCCAAGGATTCGTCAACCACCGAAACTACCGCCTACGCTGCCTCCTCCACTCCGGCGGATTCCAACACCTCCTACACCCTTAAATGCGAAGAGCCACTAAAGCTCAGAACAATCCTCGCAAGCTGCCCGAATGACGCACCGAAGTTCAAGACAGTCCGCGCACGCTGCGCGAATCCCGCCACGGCCTCGTACCCGCCCTGGAAGCCGTGACAGGAGCGCATGCATGTGGAGCGGAACCCACCCCACACACGACGGGCCCGCACCCCGCACGCAAGGCCAGCACCGCATACGACAAGGCCCGTACCCCAGGAGGAATCCTGTCGGTGCGGGTCCTGATCGTTGGGTGAGTCGGACTATTTCTTAGTGGAGGGCGACGGGCTGGGCGTCGAGAATATGGAACCCTTCGAGACCTTGAGCTTCACAGTCGAGTTCTTGTCCACCTTCGAACCTACGCCGGGTTCAACGGCGGTAACCTGGCCGGCGGGCTGGGTACCGGTGACTTCCTCGACGGTCACGGTCAGGCCCAGGGCCTTGAGCTGCGCCTCAGCGTCCTCGCGGCCGATGCCGACGACGGAGGGGATCTCCACCTGTGCGGGCTTGCCACTGGACACGGACACGGCGATGCTGGTGCCCTTCTTGACCGTGGAGTCGCTATCGGGATCCTGCGCGACGATACGGTCCTTCTCCTTGTCGGAGTCGACGGTCGACACGTTGCCGAGTTCCAGGCCGACTGCCTTGAGGGCGCTGCGCGCCTGGTCCTGGCTCATACCCGACAGGTCGGGGACCTCAACCTGGTTGGAGCCGGAGGACAGGTAGGCGGTGATCGTCTGGCCGGTCTTGACCTTCGAGCCGGGGGAGGGGTTGGTCTGCGCGACCTTGCCCTCGGGCACGGTGTCGGAAGCGACCTTACTGGAGTTGACATCCCACTTCAGGCCCAGCGCCTCGACGGCCTTACGGGCGTCGTCGGGACTCATACCGACCAGGTTGTCGGGCAGGGTGACCGAGTCGGGGCCGGATGAGATAGTGACGCGCACGGTGGCGCCCTTCTCGGCCTGGGTGCCGCCTGCGGGGTCGGTTGAGGCGACCGAGTCCTTGTCGACGGTATCGGAGGCGACCTTGTCGGGGTTGAGTTCCCAAGTCAGGCCGGCGGCTTCGATCTGGGACTTTGCGTCTGCTTGAGACAGTCCAACGACGTTGGGGACGGCGACGGTCTCCGGCTCAGCGGCGCTGCGGCTCAGCGCCCAGACGCTGCCGCCGATGAGGAGCAGCGCGATGGCGACGAGGGTCGCGATGATCGCGGTGCGGCGCTTGCGGGCAGCGGCATCATTACTCGTCCTATCGTCGTCGGAGGAGACGGCGGGCAGCGACGTTGACGTCGATGTCGAGGGGGTCCCTGCCGCGGACGTGCTCACCCTGGAGGTGGTCGTCGGTGCTGCGGCGCGCGCACCGACGAGACCGGCTGCGGGCAGCACCTCGGTCGCCCACGAGTCGGCAGGCGGGGCACCCACGTCCATGCCGCGTGCAACGCGCTGCAGGTCCGAGAGCATCGCGGTGGCGCTCGAGTAGCGGTCGTCGCGGTTCTTCGCGAGCGCCTTGAGGACTACTCGGTCCAGGGAATCCGGGATGTCGGACAGGATCGACGAGGGGGTGGGCGGGATCTGCTCGACGTGCTGGTAGGCGACGGCGACGGCCGAGTCGCCCTTGAAGGGCGGGCGGCCCGTCAGCAGCTCGAAGAGCACGACGCCCGTCGAGTACAGGTCGGAGCGCTCGTCCACGGTCTCGCCGCGCGCCTGCTCGGGGGAGAGGTACTGCGCGGTGCCGACGACGGCATTCGTCTGCGTCATGGTGGCCTGTGAGTCGGTCAGGGCACGGGCGATGCCGAAGTCCATGACCTTGACCTTGCCGTCCGACGTCAACATGATATTGCCCGGCTTGATGTCGCGATGCACCAGGTGGTTGTCGTGCGAGTACTGCAGGGCGGACAGGACGCCCGATACGATCTCGATGGCTTCGTTGATCGGGACGGCTGTGCCGTCGGCGATCAGCTCCTTGACGGTGTGCCCCTCGACGTACTCCATGACGATGTAGGGGATCGCGATGGACCGGTTGGTCGCGTCCGAGACGATTTCTTCACCGGTGTCGTAAACGGCGACGATGTTTGGGTGATTCAGCGACGCTGCCGACTGAGCCTCGCGGCGGAACCGCGCCTGGAAGATCGAGTCCAACGCCAGGTCGCGTCGTAGCATCTTGATGGCGACGACGCGCGACAGGCGAGTGTCGAAGCCCAGGTGGACTTCGGCCATTCCGCCTCGCCCGATGAGCGAGCGGACCTCATATCGGCCAGCTAGACGGTGGGCCATGGGCTGTGCCATGTCCTAACCTCCTCGGTGATGGTTGCCCCCGCGTTGCTTGGGATGAGGGAGCTCAGCATGGATTTGATCGTAAAGGCTGCAAGTACGGTCAGCGCAATCACGATGAGTACGATGACCGCAATGCGGATTAATTTCTTAGATGTAGGGACGGGCGGGGCAACGACGCTGCGAGAGTAGGCGGTCTTCGCTGCCGGGCGCTTGTGCTCGGTGGTCCGGGCGTCGAGTTTGTGCCAGTGTGGGCCGCGCGAGTCTTTCTTGGGCTTGGACTCGTACACGGAGCGGCGTGGGCGCGTGGACGCATTCTTGTTTTTCTTGTCCTTGCCGCGGGGTTGGGGAACGGTCCCGAAGACGCGCGGCGTGGAGCTGGTGGTCGTCGTGGTCTTCGACGAGGCCTTGGTGGGCTTTGCGCGCTCGTCCTTGACGTCGCGGGACGGCTGGGGGTCGGGCGTGGAGGAGGAACGCGCGGACTCGCGCTGAGCCTGCTCGGCTTCGCGCCGTTGGCGGGCCTCGCGGCGTTGGCGCGCTTCGCGGGCTTCACGTAGCTCACGCTGGCGGGCCTCTTCTTCGCGGGCGACCTGGGCGCGACGATGTGCTTCGGCGGCGTCCTCGGCCTGGCGGTCTTGTGCCCGCTGGCGCAGGCGCTCGTTGAGGGCTGCGCGTCGTTCGGCTTCCGTGGGCGCAACGAGCGTAGCGGGTGTCTGTGTGCGCGCGGGGCTTGGGTCCTTGCGCGGGGTCGACGAGGCCGCGGTCGGCTTTTTGGGAGCCGGTGCCTCGGCGCGCGCGGGTGTTGCCGGGCGCTCGGTGGCCGTGGGGCGCGCGGGTGTTGCCGGACGTTCGGTGGCCGTGGGGCGCGCGGGTGTTGTCGGGCGCTCGGTGGCCGTGGGGCCCGTGGGCGTTGTCGGACGTTGGGACGGCTTGGAACGCACCACTGGTTTCGTCGGTGTAGCCGCCTGCGTCGGGTCGACGGGCGTGGCAGGAGTCGGGGTGGGGGTCGCAGTTGGCACCGCGGCCTTCGCGGTGGGGGTCTTGGTGGTGGGGGTCTTGGCGGTGCGGGGTGAGGGTGACTCGGGAACCGCCGTGGGCTTGGAGACGACGCGCGTGGGGATCGAGGCCGAGATCGGCCCCTGTGGACTCGAGGGAATGACCGTGTGGCGTCCCGTAGACGTCAGGGAACGCACGGAACCGGACACCAATGTCTGTTCGCCGGTCGTATCGGGGATGATGCGACGCACCCGCGTGGGTGGAGACAGAGGGTTGGTGGACGGCGGTGGTGCGGTTTCGTCGATGATGCGGGGGAGCATGGTGTTGCGTCCTGTGATTGGGATCATCGAGGATGAGGGCGCGACGGTCGTCGCCTCGTCGATGATGCGGGGAACGACGGCGTGGCGGCCGGTCGCGGCGCGCACGCTAGGTACGAGGCCCGACGGGGGCTGGAGCATCTCGTCGGGGAGCGTGCGGCGAGTTAGGTGACGCACGGGTGCGAGGATCGGGACGGAGGGCTGGACGGGCGTGCGTGTCTCGGGGGTGAGCTGCGCGGTCTTGGGCAGCGGCAGCGGGCGAGGCGTCACGGATATGCCCATGGCCTTGGCGGCACCGGCGATCTCGCGGACGGCGGCGGCACCGGATTCGGGGCGTTTCGCGGGGTCCTTTTCCAGCAGGTGCAAGATGACGTCGGCGAGGGGTTCCGGGACGAAGTCCGGCAGCGGAGGTACCGGGTCGTTGACGTGCGAGAACGCGATGTCGACCTGGGTTTCGCCCGTAAAGGGGCGGCGGCCAGCGGCGGCCTCGTAAGCGATGACGCCGAGGGCGTAGAGGTCGCCGATGGGCGTGGCTGTCTCGCCCATCGCCTGTTCGGGCGGCAGGTATTGGGCGGTACCCATGACCATGCCCGCGGCGGTCAGGTTGACCTGGTCTCTCGCGCGGGAGATGCCGAAGTCGGTCAGCTTCACCATGCCGTCCGGGCGAACGAGGATGTTCGCCGGCTTGATGTCGCGGTGCACGACGCCCGCGCGTGCGGCAGCACCGAGCGCCATCGCGACCTGCACGAGGATCGGCAGGAGGTATTCGGGCTCAATGCGTGTGCCACCGCGCAGATAGTCCGTCAGCGGGTAGCCGTCGACGAGTTCCATGATGATCCAGCCGATGCCGTCTTCTTCACCCGAATCCTGGGTGTTCGCAATGTTCGGGTGCGAGATCGACATCGAGTTGCGGGCCTCGAGGCGCAGGCGCGACAGCGAGAGTTCCTCGCCTGTCAGCTCGGGACGTAGAACCTTTGCGGCAACAATGTGGCCGCTGACGCGGTCGCGGGCCTTCCACACCTCACCCATTCCACCCTGTGCGATGGGGGTGAGCAGCGTGTAGCGGCCTCCGAGGACGCGGCCGGCACCGGATGTCATGCGCGGGACACTCACTGGAGCCCCGCTTCCAGGACGGCCCGGGCGACCGGGCCGGCCACGTCTCCGCCGTGCGGCGTGGGAACATTGTCGTCACCTTCAACGATGACGGCAAAGGCGATCTGGGGATTGTCTGCGGGGGCGAAGCCCATGGCCCACGCGTTCGCGCGGTCGCCCTCGCCGGTCTCGGCGGTTCCGGTCTTGGCTGCCACCGACACGTTGGGGATAGCCATCGGGGTACCGGAGCCGTACGGCTGGGAGACAACGGCCTGCATCATGCTGGTGAGCTTCGAGGCCGTGTCGGCGGAGATCGGTCGACCGGCGTCCGTCGGTTTGGTCTTACGCATGGTCTGGTTGTCAGCGTCGACGATCTGCTTGATCAGGTAGGGCGCCATCATCTGGCCGCCGTTGGCGATCGTCTGCGCGACCTGGGCCATCTGCATGGGAGTGGCCTGGACCGTGTACTGGCCGATTGTGCTCATGGCGAGCTGTGCGCTGTCCGCGTCGGAGGGGAACACGGAGGGGATGACCGTCAGCGGGATTTGCTGTTCATGATCAAAACCGAAGCGGTTCGTGACGTCCGTGAGCTGCTGGTTCGTCAGCTGCTGAGAGGCCAGCACGAACGTTGTGTTGCACGAGCGTGCGAATGCCTCGGTCAGGGTCGGGTTGCCGTCGCCACAGGTCGAGGACTCGATGTTGGAAACCTGTGTAACCGTGCCCGGAAGGGTTGTTGTTACGGGCGAGGCCATGTGAGTGTCCGGATTGGCAATGCCATTCTCGATCAGGGCGATGGCCGTGATGACCTTGAACGTCGAGCCGGGCGCGTAGCGTTCCGAGATCGCGCGGTTGAGCATCGGTTTCTTCGGGTCGGCTTCCAGCGCCGCGTAGGCGTCGCTCACTTTGCCCCCGTCGCTGGAAGCCAGCGTGTTCGGGTCGAAGGTCGGGGAGGAGTAGAGGGCGAGGATCGCGCCGGTCTTGGCGTCCAGCGCCGCAACGGCACCCTTGCGGTCGCCGAGCGCGGTGGCTGCTGCCTGCTGCATGGAGGCGCTCAGCGTCAGCTCGACACCGCCGCCCTGGCGCTTTTCGCCCGTCAGGAGGTTGCGCAGGCGCTGCCCGAGCAGAGTCTGAGACTGGCCGTCGAGAACGTCCGCTTCAGCTTCCTCGATGCCGGTTGCCCCGTAGCCGATTGCCGAAAAGTAGCCTGTGGCCGATACGTAGAGGGGACCCTCGTCGTAGACGCGCGTGTAGCGATTGGAGTCCTCTTCGAGTTCAGAGGAGGCGATCGCCGTTTTTTCCACGATGATGGGTCCGCGGTCGACTTCCGCGGCGTGGCGGGTCGTGCGCACGTTACGCGGGTCTGCGTTCAGCGAGGGCGCGGAAATGAACTGGGTGTTTGTTATCGCCAAGCCCAGCATGGCGAACATGATCAGGACGACGACGAAGATCTTGCGAATCTGTGCGTTCATGTGTTACTCGTTCACCCCCAGTGCCGCCGGAATACCGGAGTTCCACGGGGACTGCGTGGACGCCGGGCGGCGGGCAGCGTCTGACACGCGGATCAGCAGTGCGACGGTTATCCATGAGGACACCATTGAGGAGCCACCAGCCGCCAGGAACGGTGCCGTCAGGCCCGTCAGCGGGATGAGACGGGTGATGCCACCGAGCACCACGAAGAGCTGGACGGCCAGCGAGAAGCTTAGGCCGGTGGCCAGAAGCTTACCGAATCCGTCGCGCACCGTCAGGGCTGCGCGCAGGCCGCGCTGGACGAGGATCAGGTACAGGATCAGGATCGCAGCCATGCCGGTGAGGCCCAGCTCCTCGGCCAGGGAGGAGAGAATGAAGTCGGAGTTGGCCAGCGGAACCTGGTCCGGATATCCGCGTCCCCATCCGGCACCCATGAGGCCGCCCGATGCCTGGCCGAAAATACCCTGCGCAAGCTGGTAGGAACCGCCGTAGTAGAACTCGGGTTCGAAGGCGTGCAGCCAGCCGTTGAAGCGCGTCTGCACGTGGGAGAAGAAGCGGACGGCGAGGGCGACGGCGGGAGCGAAGAGCGTGAAACCGATGAACAGCCAGGATACGCGGTTGGTGGCCACGTACAGCATTGCGACGAACAGGCTGAAGAAGAGCAGCGACGTGCCGAGGTCGCGTTGGAGGACGAGGATCGCGATGCCGATGAGCCAGACGATCATGATGGGGCCGAGGTCGCGGGCGCGTGGTAGGCGCATGCCCAGGAATTTGCTGCCGCCGATCGCGAGATTGTCACGGTTAGTGACCAGGTATCCGGCGAAGAATATGGCGAGCGTGATCTTGACGAGCTCACCGGGTTGGATCGAGACGGGACCCAGGCGGATCCACACGCGCGCGCCGAAGGTCTCCTGGCCGAGGCCGGGGATCATCGGGAGGAGTAGCAGGAAGAGGGACAGCGCGCCGAAGGTGTAGGTGTAGCGGCGCAGCATGCGGTGGTCGCGTAGCGAAATCAGGATGATGGCAGCGACGACGATTGCGATGCCCACGAAGAGCGCCTGCTTGTAGCCGACCGTGGCCTCGTCGTTTTTCGCGTAGGACAGATCCAGGCGGTAGATCATCGCCAGGCCCAGGCCTGTTAGGGCCACCGCGATCGGCAGGATGACGGGGTCCGCGTAGGGTGCCAGGAAGTGGATGCCGACTTCGCCGATGATCGCAAGGGCAATGAGTACCCCGATCTGAGGGATCAGGTTCGCGGGCAGGGTTTTCGTCAAGTTCAGTGAGGAGAGTACGTAGCCGAAGATGCCGACGGCCAGGGCCAGGGCCGTGAGGCCTAGCTCGAGGAATCGGCGCGGCTTAGCGGGGGCGATCGAGACGGTTGCCATCAGGAGTTTTCTCCGCTCTGGGCCCCGGATTGTGCCTCACCCGACTGCGGGACGGGTCCGATGTGCCCGGTCGGAGGCGTGACGGCGGAATGCTTGAGGCCCTCAATGTACTCGTCGATTTCCTCGCGGGAGGAGCGCAGCACCGGAGTGTCGAGGCGTTGGCGGTCCACGGGGGACAGGTCCGAGAGCGCGACGTCGGAGACTTCGACGGCGTGGGAGAGGCGCCAGGGGCCGATGGCCTGGGGAATGCCCTGGTAGATGACGACGTATCCGTCCTGGCCGATCGCGTAGTACTGCGTTTGCGTCCACTTCCAGGACAGCCAGGACGCGGCTACCACGAGGACTGTCACGAGGGACACGAAGATGGGGGTCCACCAGGAGGTGCGGGGCTTGAGCTCGATGGGACTGACGTCAAAGTCGGCACCGTGGCCCGAGGCCTTGGCTCCTAGAGCGGCCGCGCGCGCGGCCGCTCCCTGGCCGCCGCGCGACTTGGCGTTGCGGTCGATGGCAGCGGCACCGACGATCTGTGGGGGTGCGGGCGGGAAGGATCCGGCGGGGACGATGTCCGCGATGACGCACGTGATGTTGTCGGGGCCACCGCCCAGGAGGGCGAGGCGGATGAGTTCTTCGGCGCATTCGCCGGGGTCGGCGAAATCAGCCATGACCTGGCCGATCGTCTCGGGGGAGACGAGGCCGGACAGGCCGTCGGAGCACAGCATCCAGCGGTCGCCGACGACGGCCGTGCGGATGGTTTCATCGGGGGACACGTCGGCCTGCGCGTCGCCGAGGATTTTCAGGACGACGTTGCGGTTGGGGTGGTGCTCGGCTTCCTCGGGCGTGATCTGGCCGGTGTCGACCAGGTATTGCACGAAGGAGTGGTCTGTCGTGACCTGAGTGAGCGTGTCACCGCGCAGCACGTAGGCGCGCGAGTCGCCGATGTGGACCATGGCCAGGCGGTTGCCGGAGCGCATGAGGGCGATGCAGGTGGTACCTAGGCCTTCGAGGTCACGGTCGCGGCTCGAGCGGTCGGTGAGTTCCTCGTGGGCGTCGAGGAGGGCCTCGCGCAGGAGGGGCAGCATAGAGTCTGCGGGGTGCGAGTCGGTGTCGAGGGGGACCAGGTGCGCGAGGGCAACTGATGACGCGATGTCGCCGCCGGCAGGCCCACCCATGCCATCGGCGAGGACCAACAGGTTCGCTCCGGCGTAGCCGGAGTCCTGGTTGTTGGAGCGCACGAGGCCCACGTCGGAGCGGGCGGCATAGTGGAATTGAACGGCATTGCCTGGCATATCAACCCACCAATTCGAGAGTCGTCTGGCCGATGCGGATGATGTCGCCGATCCTGAGTTGACGTGGCTGCATCAGGCGCTCGTCGTCGATAAACGTGCCGTTTCGGCTCGAGAGGTCTTCGATCCACCAGCCGTCGGCCTGCGGAGTGAGCGCTGCGTGGCGGCTGGAGGCGTACTCGTCTTCGAGAACGAGGGTGCACGCGGGGGAGCGGCCGATGACGATGGGCGCTTCGCCGAGGGGCAGCATGGTGCCAACCAGCGGCCCGCCGGTGACCAGGAGGTCCTTGGGCATCAGCGGGTTGGTGGAGGTCCGCTTTGTCTCCTTGCGCCGGGTGCGCGAGGCCTTGCGTCGGGAAGCGGCCTTGTCTCGTCCCTTGCCGCGCGGGGTGACGACGGTGCCGAAGATATCGCGTCGCAGCGTGTTGACGGCCGCGAGCACGAGGAGCCAGAGCAGCACCAGGAACCCGATGCGGAATACGGTAAATGCGAGGTCAGTGGTCACTTCATTAAACTCCGCTCTGGTCAGGATGCGTCCAGAAGAGGATCTTGGTACGTCCGATAACGATCTGGTTGCCGTCGAGCAGGGTTGCTGCATCGATGCGATGGCCTTCGACGAAGGATCCGTTGGTGGAACCTAGGTCGGTCGCGATCACTCCGGTGGGGGTGATGCGAAGTTCGAGGTGGCGGCGCGATACGCCGGAGTCATTGACGACGATGTCGGCTTCGGAGCCGCGACCGATGACGGTGACGGGTTCGGTGAGCAGCCACTTGTCACCGTCGATGTCGATGATGGGGTGTTCGGGGGAGGCAGACGAGGCAGTGGCGGGGGCTGCGGCACCTCTGCGGTTTTCGGCGGCGACTTTCAGGGTGCCGGCGACTTCGGTCGAGTCGGCGACGAATTCGATGCTGACGGGACCGAGGAGGGAGTAGTCGTTGTTGGAGGCGTGCTCGGTGGCCTGCTGGGCGAACTCGTCGGCGAGGACGTCGAGGGAGGCTTCGAGAGAGAAGAGGTCTTCACGTGAGGCGTAGACGGTGAAGTGGTTCGCTGCGATGATGCGCGAGGCGGAGACCTCCTGGACGGAATCGTCCATGGCGCGGCGGATCGCCGTGGTGATGTCCACGGGCTTGATCCCCGACCGGAACACGCGTGAGAAGGCGCCATTGACGCCCCTCTCCACGGCATTCTCGAAGCGGTCGAAGATACTCATAGTCGTGCTCTCCTCATTCCCCCGCGCTGTGTGCGCGACGTACGGTCGGTGCGGAAGCCATTCCGCTCCCGGTCCCAGTCTAACTGCCGCGGGTGGTGCTGTGGTTGTAAGTAGTGGGATGTTCGCGATCGGCTGCCCCTCTATCTACGTGACGAGATGCGCGTCATGACGGGGAATACTCCGACATGATGCGCCTGGGACATATGATGTGCATGTTGCATGTGTGACATTAAGTGTGTGAGAGGTAACAATGTGTGGGGTTCTGAGTGGGTGGGCGTCATGTTGGTCTGCGCTTGGAGCGTGGTCTAAGTCTACTGTCGTCCTCTTGATGAGGTGCGGTGAGGGCGGGTCCGTACTTGCTCGTGTGGGGAGTTAACTGGGGGAACGGTAAGGGCTTGTGGAGAAGTTGTCGATCATGGGTCAATTAGAGGGGAAAACTGAAGGGTAGTAAACCTCAGTAGTTGGGCGCAAGTGCCCGGTTCAGCCCCATAATTCTACCAATCACCTGCACCTCCGCCAACCAGCTGCAGGCCTCGAACCTGCGCCTCAACAAGAGCCTTGATGCGGTTGATGATGGGATGATGCGATAGCATCACTGTCACCTACCGCATCACCGTGACCAGCGATGGAAACGCCAATAACGAGGCCTGTGCCCCTGCTCGTCCTCGCCGCGGGATGTGGCTGGATGCACCGCAGGGAGTATGTGCTGGCCAAGTAGTCACGCATTGTGATGTCGCCCATCGTACGGCGGACACCCCGTTGTGCTGCGGCACCCCCGGACGACACTGCTGGGCTATGCGTATGCAACACGGCCGGGCTGCACGCAGCCCGGCCGTGAGTCGGCAGGATCAGAAGTCCCAGTCCTCGTCCTCGGTGTCCACGACCTCGCCCATCACGTAGGACGAGCCGGAACCCGAGAAGAAGTCGTGGTTCTCGTCCGCGTTCGGGCTCAGGGCCGCCAGGATCGCGGGGTTCACGTCGGTCGCGTCGTGCGGGAACAGGGCCTCGTACCCCAGGTTCATGAGCGCCTTGTTCGCGTTGTAGCGCAGGAACTTCTTGACGTCCTCGGTCAGACCCAGCGGATCGTAGAGGTCCTCCGTGTACTGTTCTTCGTTCTCGTAAAGCTCGTACAGCAGCGAGTACGTGTAGTCGCGCAGGTCGTCCTGGCGCTCCTCGTTCGACTCATTCACGGCCAGCTGGTACTTGTAGCCGATGTAGTAGCCGTGGACGGCCTCGTCGCGGATGATGAGGCGGATCAGGTCGGCCGTGTTCGTCAGCTTGGCGTGCGAGCTCCAGTACATGGGCGCGTAGAAACCCGAGTAGAACAGGAAGGACTCGAGCATCGTCGAGGCGGCCTTGCGCTTCTCTGGGTCGTCGCCGTCGTAGTACGACTTGATGATCTCGGCCTTCTTCTGCAGGGCCGCGTTCTCGTTCGACCAGCGGAAGGACTCGTTGATCTCCTCCGTGGACAGCAGGGTGGAGAAGATCGACGAATAGGACTTGGCGTGCACCGACTCCATGAACGCGATGTTCGTGTAGACGGCCTCCTCGTGCGGGGTGCGCGCGTCCGGGATCAGCGACACTGCGCCGACCGTGCCCTGCAGCGTGTCCAACAGAGTCAGGCCCGTGAACACGCGGTTCGTCATGAGCTGCTCGTCCTTGGTGAGGGTCTTCCAGCTCGGCAGGTCGTTGGAGAGCGGAATCTTCTCAGGCAGCCAGAAGTTGCCCGTCAGACGATCCCAGACCTCAAGGTCCTTGTCGTCTTGGATCTTATTCCAGTTGATGGCCTCGAACACGGGCTCGGTCGCCATGGGAGCTCCTCTATGTGCGGTGATGGACGGACGAGGCCGGGATTGCCTCGCGCTGCTCCCACCAGGATACCTGTGGGCGTGTTTATCGGGGGCACGTAGTGATTGCGTTTTAATGCGCATCGTGCCTGCGTGCCGCGCAGGACCGCAGAATCCTGGGATTGTGTGGACGAGGTCATGCACAGCAGCATGGGGTCGGTATCCTATCCGCATGACGATGCCCACCTTCGCCGACGCTGAGGCCGCGATTGCCGCCCACGACTACCGGGCGGCCCTGAGCATCCTCGAAGCCCTCGACGTGGTCGGCGAAGACGCCTGCTACCGGCGCGACATTCAGGCTGCCGCCTGCGCCGACTGCCTCGGCCTGTTCCCTCTGTGCGAGGAATACGCGACGCGCGCCTACTCCTACGGCGACGACATGGCCGACCCCTTCGCCCTCATGGCCAGAGCCCAGCGCCGCCAGGGCCTCATCGCCGACGCCGCAGCCACGGCCTCGTCCGGCGCGCGCATCCACCCCACCAACCCCGCGATTGCGCGTGAACTGGCCCTGGCTTTCGTCGCCCTCGGGCGATACGAGGAAGCCCGTGGCCCCGCCGACCTCGCCACCGACACCTACAAAAAGGACGTCGAGCTGCTCATGGCCTACGGGCACGTCTGGGAACCCGTCAACCCCGACGCCGCGCAGTGGGCTTTCCATCATGCCAAGAAAGTCAACCTCGACAACGATGACGCGCGAATCGCCTTCGACTCCCTGGCTCACCCCCTCAAGGGTGCGGGACGCTCCTCCTACCGGATCGAAATCCAGCCCCCGTCGCCGCCGCCTACCGCACCATGCTGCGTCGCGTGCGCGCCGTGCTGACCAATGCCTGGAAGGGTGCCGCCATCGCCGCCCTGTGCTGCGGACTCTTCTACCTGTTCGTCGCCCGTGGAGTCTTTCCCGGTGCCCAGTGGGGAGTCTTCCTGCTGTACGTCGCCTCCGTCGTCAGCGTCTACTTCTACGTGGGTCACCAGATCGCCACGTTCAACCGGACCCTGCCGCGAGGCGTGCGCCTGACCTTCATGCGCTTGTGCACCCGATTCACCGAGCTGGGTGGCCGCATCTTCCTCTTCATGCGTGTCTCCCTCATCTCCGGCTTCTTCCTCATAGCTTTCATGAACGGTATCGGGTAGAGCCGCCCACCGTCGCATTCGGGGCGGAGATGAGGCAAGCAACCGGTAGGCTTGCGGGCATGACCAATCCCCTCATTGACTCCCTCACGGCCGTCGTTGCCGAGCGACCTGGGGACACGCCTCTGCGCCTGCATCTCGCCGAACTTCTGATCGCCGACGGGCGAGGTGCCGACGCCGTCCCCCACCTCGGTATCGTCCTCGCGTCCGAGCCGACCAATGAACGCGCCACCGCCCTCATGCGGGCCGCACTCGGTGTGCCCGTCCCCGGTCACGAGGCCGTGGCACCCCCCGCTGCGCCCGCACCGACTGCGCCCACCACCGCTGCGCCCGAGCCGAGCGTGCCCACGCAGGCCACCCAGGCCTCGGGCAGGGAACCCGAAGAGGACGCCCAGGCCTCGTCCGCCAAGCCAACCCAGGAAGGCGAGGCCCAGCGCTTCGACTGGCGCAGTGCCGAGGAACAGGTCGGCGGCCCCGCGCCCGCCTTCGTCAACGGTGCCGAACCCGTCTACAACGAGGCACCGCCCGCTGCCGAGGACGTGTGGGACGTCGAAACCGCCACCTCCACCCTGGCCGATGTCGGCGGCATGCAAGACGTCAAAGACCGCCTCAATATGGCGTTCCTGGCACCCCTGCGCAACCCCGAGCTCCGCAGGCTCTACGGCAAGAGCCTCAAGGGCGGCCTCATGCTCTACGGTCCTCCGGGATGCGGCAAAACCTACATCGCGCGTGCGCTCGCCGGCGAGATCGGTGCGTCCTTTATCAACGTCACCCTCACCGACATCCTCGACCAGTTCATCGGCAACTCCGAAGCGAATCTCCACTCCCTGTTCGTCACCGCCCGCAGGCACGCGCCCGTCGTCCTCTTCCTCGATGAGATCGACGCCATCGGGCAGAAGCGCAGCCAATCCACCAGCGCCGCGTGGCGAGGCGTCACCAACCAGCTCCTCATGGAAATGGACGGCATCGGTGCCGACAACGAAGGACTGTTCATCCTGGCCGCCACTAACACGCCGTGGGACGTCGACCCCGCCCTGCGCAGGCCCGGGCGCTTTGACCGATCCGTCGCCGTCCTGCCGCCCGACGCGCCCGCGCGCCACTCGATCCTCTACCACTACCTGAAGGACAGGCCCATGGAGGGGATCGACCTGGGCGTCCTCGTGCGCCAGACCAGCGGATTCACCGGCGCGGACCTGGCCCACCTGGTCGACAGTGCCGCCGAGTTCGCCATGATGGACTCCCTGCGCACCGGCACCGTCCGCATGATGACCATGCAGGACTTTGCGAACGCCCTCAAGCAGGTGCGCCCCAGCGCGGGTCCGTGGTTCGCATCGGCGCGCAATATCGTCGAATACGGCAACCGTGACGGCCAATACGACGACCTGGCCGCCTACATGAAGGCCAATAAGCTGCTGTGACCGCCCTTCCAGGTCTGCCCCTGCCGACGAAAGGACACAATGTCAGGCGAAAGCTCCGCCCATGAGCAGATTAAACGCGCCCAGGCGCTCATCGACCTTGGGCGACAAGAACAGGCCGTCGAGCTCCTTGTCACGATCCCGCAGACGACCCCTCTTCTCGTTGCGACCGTCAACTGTTTCCTCGCGTACGCCTTCGCGGGATTGGGCAAGAAGGACGAGGCGTACGCTTGCGCGCGGCGAGCCCTCGAAGCAGAACCCAACAACGATACCGCGCTGTTCTGGCTGGCCATCGTCGAGCCGGACGATGCGGCCGCCCTTCAGCACACGTCACGCCTGATCGAACTCGATCCCGACTGGGTCCCGTACCAGTCCCTTCATGCGATCAGCCTCTTGCGCAACGGTCGGAAAGAAGAAGCCGAAGCCGTCGCGCGTGAAGCCGCACGTCAAGCCCCGGAAGACGTCTACGTGCTGGGCAACCTCGGGGATGTCCTCCAAGATAAGCGCTCCCCGGAAGCCGAACAGGTCTACGCGCGCATCCTCGAGATGGAACCCGACGACCTTCACGCGCGCAAGGCACTCGCCCGGATCAAGCAAAAGGACGAGGCCGATGAGAGCGCCCGACTCTACACCGACATCCTCGCCACAGATCCCGACCAGGGCGATGTTGCGCTCCAACTCAACTGGATGGTCTTCGGGAACATGCTCAGCGCGTGTGCGTACGTGTCCACTCGGTACGCTATCGCGTGGCTCCTTGCCGGCCTGGTGTACGCGGTCGGCCTGCGCACGGTAGCCGTCGTGATCGGTCTGCTTGCTTCCCTCATCTTTGTGTCTCGCGTAGCCCGATCCTTCAGGTCAGACACCGCGAAGCTCGGCAAAGCCCTCGGGATGAGTCCCCGTGCAGCCTTCATCAGGATCTACGGAAAGCTCCCGATCAGCTCGATCATGGCGACACTGGCCACCATCATGATGACCCTGCCTCCGCTCATCTGGGCGGTCTTGGCGCTCGTTGGGCGGGCCTCGTCGTGGTGGGCGGCCGTGGGTCTCCCGATTCTCATCATGGCCTGCGGCTGGGGCCTGGCACACGCAGCCGTCCGGGTCGTTCGAACGTATCAGCGCTGACGGGCGCGCAGCACAGACCCCGCGCAAGACGCACGCCAAGGTGTGCCCACACGCCCGCGCGGCCGCGGAACCCCGAAACCGGAGCGCCGTCAGCCGCGCGGATCGCACATTGCTCGCCCAGGCCTCGTGAGGCCCGGTGTCGCACGCCTATGCGCCGGTCGGACAGCTGCCCCGTCCCTCGCCCGCGAGCGTCGCCACAGTTGCAACCGCCTCCAGGGCCCCGAGAGCCAGCCCCTGCCTCGTGTGAGCGAGACGAACGCCCGCGGCGCGGCGGCGCTCACCGCGGCGGAACAGCCACCGTTCCACGGCCACCGTCACGACCGCCGACCCCAGTACCGCGCCCGCCAGGACAGCCAGCTCGCGCGGCTCCGCCTCCGTGACCCCATCGAGCGGATCCTCGGTCTTTTCCTCCGAGCAATCCGTCTCATCGTCGTACGGGGGTAGCTCGTCTCCTTCGGGCATGAGCGACACCAACGACCAGCCCATCGCGCCGAGCAGACCTACCTTCATGAGGCCGCGCAGCGGGCGCGAGCGCACGACATCGGGCAGCGCGTACCAGGCAACGGTCGCCCCCGTGCCGACCGCGAGGCCTGCGGCGCGCGTCGGTGTTATCGAGAGGTTCAGGGGGCAGGGGCAGGAGCACGGCGAGGTCATGGTCAGTCCTTTCAAAGAGCGTCGCTGAGCGGGTGGTGGGGGCGTCGAATGCACGCGGGTCAGTCCGCGAGCAGGTCCAGCAGGTGAGAGACGACTTTTCCGCCCGAATAGGCGGATCCGTCGTGCTGGTACTCGTTCGTGATGTAGTGGTGGGCGCCGATCAGGTCGCCCGTGTCCAGGGACAGCTCGCGCGGCACGAACATGTCATCGTAGTACACGGCAGCGGCTACCGGTACCGTGTTCTCGGCCAGAACGTCCGGCAGGTACACGGGGGTGGCCTGCGTCGTCGAGGCGAGGATCTCGGCGACGCCCTTCAGCGGTGCCAGGCCCGGGTCCTCGTCGAAGACGCGGCGCATGAAGTGCTCGCCCGTCAGGTAGAACGGCTCGCTCTCGTCCAGCGGGTCCGCGTCCTTCGCGAAGCCCGGGATCTCCTCAGCCAGTCGATCTGCCGCCCATGCCGTCGCCGTCCCCGCCAGAGACGGCGTCGCGCACGCGTAGATGTACTCCTGGAACACGCCGTAGATGGGCGCGACGTCCACCTGCGAGCCGATGGCCGCCAGGAACTGGGACGACAGGCGGCGCTCGCCGTGCACCGACGTCCACGGACCCTCGAGCAGGTAGTGCAGCTGATCCGTGTTGCCCTGCCCGCCCAGCATCATGCCGATCATGCGCAAGCGCGCGGGGGATAGGCGCTCACCCGTCGGCAGCGTCTCCTCTGTGTCCGCCAGATGCGCGCACAGCTCGCGCACCGTGCGCTCGTCCCCGGGATGGCGGCGAAAGTACGCGCGGTTGCGCGCTGCCGTACGCTCATACGTCAGGCGGTAGATGTCATCCACATGGACGAGGCCGGGCAGGCCTCCCGTGATCAGGCTGGCCTTCAAGCCCTGGGGAGCCAGCGACAGGTACGAGGTCGTGATAAAGCCGCCGAAAGACTGGCCGAGCGTCGTCCACGGGTCATCCCCGCACAGCTTGCGGCGCAGCGCCTCCGCGTCGTACACGATCTGGTCCTGACGGAAGTAGCGCAGGTACGCGGCCTTCTCCTCGTCCGTGTCCAGGTGAGAGAGCGCCTGGGCATCCATGCGGGTCGACTGGCCCGTGCCTCGTTGATCGAGGAGCACCACCCGGTAATCCTGCAAGAGACGATTCATCCATCCACCGCTAAACGTGCCGAAACGCGGGCTCGGGTAGCCCGGGCCACCCTGCAGGAACACCGCGTAGGGGGAGTCTTCGCGGCCCTTGCGCACGATCTCGCGCGCAAACACCTCAATCGTCGGATTATCCTCGCCGACCGGGCGCAGGTGATCCAACGGGACTGCAAGGCGATGCTCGTAAACCGTGTGACCGTGGTGAATGTACGACTCTGTGTGCATGGACACAATGGTAGCGGTTTTGGTGTAGTGCCGTTGCCCTCGCATGATTCCAGCTGCCGCTTGTTGCCCTCGGGTTTTGGGTGCTGTCGAGCCGGGCTGCTTGATGCGCCCGTGGGCGGCGGTCCGCCCTATCCGCCCGCGCGGGTCAGAGCCAGTTCAGCAGCGCGATGTAGGCGAGCGTGCCGACACCGACGCTCCACAGGAGCTTGCGACCGGACAGCAGGTGTACCGCGACCGTCACGCCAGTCGCCACCAGCGCCGCCCACCAGCGTCCGCCCGCCGCCTGCGCGCTTTGCGAGAGAGTCGAGAGCACCAGGATTAGCATGATGCCCGGCGGCATCCACACCGCCATGTCGGAGACGAAACGCGAATCGCGCAGCGGCTCGAGGATCTTGAACGGCAGAGCGCGCAACGTAAAGTCGATAACGAAGACGATCACCAGGAGCGCCAGCAGGTAGCCCAGCGTCGGAGTCACTGTGCACCCCCTTCGGGAGTCGCCTGCCCCTGCCCATCGGCCGAGGCGGCAGATTCAGGGGAGCGGAGGATACCTCGGCGATGGAGGATGTGACGCCCCACGAGACACGCGACGAATAGCAGGAGTGCCACTAAGAGGCGTTGCGTCGGTGCCACCACCATGGCCACCGCGAAGGATGCGCCGGCCAGGAGGACCGAGGGTAGTGCGCGGCTCGTGCGCGCCGCGTCCAGGGTCAGCGTGATGAACAGGGCCGTCAGCGCGAAGTCGAGGCCCTCAATCTGCGTGGGGATCAACGAGCCCGCGGACACGCCCACGAGGCTCGAGGTCACCCACGTCAGGTTGAAGAGAACCTGCATCGCCAACAGTCGAGGCTTCGTCCACCCGTTCGGTCGGGCGGCGGTCAGCGCGTAGGCCTCGTCCACGAGGGCGTACATCGAGAAGAGGCGCGCGACACGGCCCTCAATGACGTGCAACGGGAACGAAAAAGCGAAAAACAGGAGGCGGAAGTTCACCAGCAGCATCGTCACCGCGATGACGGCCAGCGGCGTATTCTGCGCTGCCAGGGTGACGACGAGTAGCTCGGCCGACCCCGAGTAGGCGGACAGGGATAGCGCTGGAGCCAACCACCACGGCAGACCTAGCTGGATGACGAGAACGCCGTACGCGAGGCCTAGCGGGATGTATCCGGCGGCAACGGGCGCGGTAATCCGCAGACCTTCAATGATTTCGTAGCGGGTAGGCTTCGCCGGCACGGGGAAGTTCACTGTGCGCGGGAGCTTGGGCATGAGTGCAATTTTTGCGCGCTGATCCAGCCAATTGCGAGCGGGCGCACCATAGCATGACGGTTTTCACGTTTTTCTGGGTCCTAGGTCCTGGCGCGGAATCCTGCGGATTGATAGGTCATCTGTTTGTCACATAGTTTCAAAATTGGAAACGCCCCTCGCATATGCACGCTCGCGGTGGAAACATCGTTACCAACGCCAAGTATGCACCTCGGCATCGTTCAATCAAACCCGCAGATCAGGAGCCCACATGAGCGCCACGAACGCACGCACAACGCCATTCCGTCGACTCGCCACGGCCGCCGTCGCCGTGCTCGCAGCTCTTGGCATGGCTGCATGTTCCGGCGGTGCAGGATCCTCATCCTCCTCGGGTTCGCAGGTCGGTGACCGCAGCCCCGAGCAGATCAAGGAAGCCGGCGAGATCGTCATCGGCATCTTCTCGGACAAGGCCCCCTTCGGCTACATCGACGCCAACGGCAAGCCCGCCGGCTACGACGTCGTCTACGGCGACTGCATCGCCGCTGACCTGGGTGTCACCGCCAAGTACGTCCCCGTCGATGCCGCCGCCCGCACCGAGGTCCTCGCCTCCAACAAGGTTGACATCACCCTCGCGAACTTCACCGTCACGCCCGAGCGCGCCGAAAAGGTCGACTTCGCGAACCCCTACTTCAAGGTCTCCCTCGGCGTCGTCTCGCCCACCTCGGCCGAAATCACCGACGTGAGCCAGCTGGCCGGCAAGACCCTCATCGTCACCAAGGGCACGACCGCCGAAGCCTACTTCGAGGCCAACCACCCCGAGGTCAAGCTCCAGAAGTACGACCAGTACTCCGACGCCTACCAGGCCCTCGAGGACGGCCGCGGCGACGCCTTCTCCACCGACAACACCGAGGTCATCGCCTGGGCGATCCAGCATCCCGGCTTCAGCGTCGGCATCAAGAGCCTGGGCGACACCAGCTACATCGCGGCCGCCGTCAAGAAAGGCAACACCGCCCTCCTCGACTGGCTGAACAACGAACTCGTGGACCTCGGCCAGGAAAACTTCTTCCACAAGGACTACGAGCAGACCCTCGCCCCCGTCTACGGTGACGCTGCGACCGCCGATGACCTGGTCGTCGAAGGCGGCGTGGACACCACCTCCACCAACTAATGCAGGCACGAGGCCGTGGCCCCCTGACGGGTCCACCCACCGCAGGTGATCGCTCCGCGCGGCTACGGCCTCGTCTAGACCCTCAATCTTAGGGCCGAACGTCGCTTCGATCGCTCCGCGCGGCTACGGCCTCGTCCCTTCGTGTGCATATGAATTACGAGATTCTGGCGCGATACGCGCCCCTCTACGTCGACGCAGCGATCCTCACCCTGAAGATCGCGGCTATCGGTATCGTTGGCTCCCTCGCGCTCGGCCTCCTCGTGGCTGCGATCCGGCACTACCGGATCCCCGTCGCCACCCAGATCGCCGCCGCCTACGTCGAACTGTCACGTAACACGCCCCTGCTCGTGCAACTCTTCTTCATCTACTTCGGCCTGCCGCGCGTGGGCGTCAAGTGGAGCGGCGAGACCTGCGCGATCGTGGGCCTCATCTTCCTGGGCGGTGCCTACATGGCCGAGGCCCTGCGCTCCGGACTCGACTCGATCGCCACCATTCAGTGGGAGTCCGCGTCGGCGCTCGGCCTCACGCGCACCCAGACGCTGCGTCACGTCGCCCTCCCTCAAGCCATCGCGACCTCCGTGCCGCCGCTGGCCGCTAACGTCATCTTCCTCATCAAGGAAACATCCGTCGTCTCGGTCGTCGCCCTGCCTGACCTCGTGTACGTCGCGAAAGACCTCATCGGCATGTCCTACAACACCTCCGAAGCGCTGATCCTCCTGGTCCTCGCCTACCTGGTGATCCTCCTGCCCGTGTCCATCGCGGCCCGACTCATCGAAAAGAAGGTGCGCTGTGGCGGATTTGGGAATTAACGTCATCTTCGAAGGCCGCAACCTCGTGCGCATCCTCGAGGGCCTCGGCGTCACCGTCGGCATCTCCGCGCTGTCCGTCGTGCTGTCACTGATTCTCGGCGTATTCGTCGGCCTCGGCATGCGCTCACGCTGGCGAGCCCTGCGCTGGCTCATGCAGCTCTACCTCGAGTTCGTGCGCATCATGCCCCAGATCGTCCTCCTCTTTGTCGCTTACTTCGGACTCACGCGCGTCGCGGGGATCAACCTGGATGGCATCACCGCGTCCGTCCTCGTCTTCACCCTGTGGGGCGGCGCCGAAATGGGCGACCTCGTACGAGGCGCGCTCATCGCGATCCCTCGCCACCAGTACGAGTCCGCCTACGCTCTGGGACTCACCCCGAAGCAGACCATGCGCCGCGTCATCCTGCCGCAAACACTGCGCAGGCTCGCACCCCCGGCCGTCAACCTCATCACCCGCATGATCAAGACGACCTCCCTCGTCGTCCTCATTGGCGTCGTCGAAGTCCTCAAAGTCGGACAGCAGATCATCGACGCCAACCGCTTCAACTATCCCACCGCCTCGCTGTGGATCTACGGCCTGATCTTCGCGCTGTACTTCCTCATCTGCTGGCCTATCTCGCTCCTCTCACGCCACATGGAGAAAACATGGCAGAACTGACCTCCGACCCGCAGCTGCGCCTCGTCGACCTCGACAAGACCTACCCCGGCGGACACCACGCCCTGCGCGGCGTCTCCCTCGACGTCGCCGACGGTGAAGTCGTCGTCATCATCGGCCCCTCCGGCTGCGGCAAGTCCACGCTCCTGCGTACGATCAACGGCCTCGAGCCCATCAACTCCGGGCAGATCCTCTTCGACGGGACCGACCTAGCCGCGCCCGGTGTCTCCTGGCCCGAGGTGCGCCGCCGCATCGGCATGGTCTTCCAGTCCTACGAGCTCTTCCCCCACCTCACCGTCATGGGGAACCTGACGCTCGCCCCCGGCCTCGTCGCCGGAGAATCGCGCGCCGACGCGAGCGCGCGGGCGCTGAAACTGCTCGAACGCGTCGGCCTGGCGGACCGGGCCGACGACTACCCGCGCCAGCTCTCCGGCGGTCAACGCCAGCGCGTCGCCATCGTGCGCGCCCTCATGATGAACCCCGAGATCCTCCTCCTCGACGAGGTCACCGCCTCCCTCGACCCGGAAATGGTGCGCGAGGTCCTCGACGTCGTCCTCGAGCTGGCGCGCACCGGCATGACGATGCTCATCGTCACCCACGAGATGGGCTTCGCCCGCGCGATCGCCGACCGCATCGTCTTCATGGACGAGGGACGCATCGTCGAGGTCGACCCGCCGCGCAAGTTCTTCGCGGACCCGTCCTCGGATCGCGCGCGCAAGTTCCTCGACATCTTCAGCTTCGAGGGCGCCAAGCTCTAAGGGCTTGTCTGCTTGTTGCTGCCCGTGGGTGGCCTTGCTGGGTCGGGATGCGTGGTGCGCCCGTGGGCGGCGGCCCGCCCGCGAGATCGCCACACGCGAGCCTTCGGCTCGGAGTGATCGATCTCGAAGCCCGGCCAGGCCCTGCCGCCGCCCACGGGCACCGCAGCATGGCCCTGTGGCACGCTCGGTTGGGGTGTTCCGCGTTTGGGCTTGTTCTTAAGTGGTGTTACACCACTTAGTCGGGTATTACACCAGATAGGAGGTGGTGTAATGCTCCCTAACTGGTGCAGCGTCGCGCAGGTGATCGTTGGGGCGGGCGGATTGGAAACAGCTATGCGGATAGGTTACGAAGATACGGATAGGTTACGACGATGCGGATACCTTAATAACCTATCCGCGTGTGCATAACCTATCCGCATGCGAGCAACCTATCCGCGTGAGGGGCTGGGTTGGGCCGGGACGCGTGCGGCTGGCTGTCGAGACGTAATCTCCGCGCTGTGGCCCGGTGCCCCGCGGGATTATCTAACGCGCCCCGTGCCTGCAAGCGGTGCACGCCCGCGAACACCTGCCCGCGATGACCCGCTCTCAGCCGATCAGCGTCGACTGGTGGTGCACCATGACCAGACGTGCCTCGCCAGAGGTTGCCGGTGCCCACACGCTGGATTCCAGCGACGCGCCGCCCTCCCAACGCACCCGGTAGCGTGCCAGGAACGCTCCGCCCACATCGTGCACGTCAATGCGGCCGATGGACGGCGAGGCAGGAGACGGACCCCCCAGCGTTGTGGTCGCGCCTCCACCCGGCCAGATGCGCGTCGTGCGCTCGTCCATCATTGTCGCCAGCGCCCGCTCGTCGCCGCCGGTCCACGCCAGGATGAACTCGCGCTCGCGGGCGAGAGCATCCTCGATGGTCGGAGTGCTCACGGACGAGGTCGGGGCCGCCTCCGCAGGCTCGCTCGCCTCTGTGGGGGTGGAGAAAACGCTGGGATGAGAACGGAACGTCGACGTGGTGGCCTCGTCAGTGGTGGCGTCGCGTGACGCGTTCGTCGGTGCGTCAGAGATGGTGGCCTCGTCGTGCGGCTCGACCGACGCGGGCGCAGCGGACGCAGAGGTAGCGCGCCCGGGTTCCTGGCCTGCCGACGCAGAGCCGCGCGACCCGCTTGCACCTCCCCCGAACCCCGGGCCCGGCTTGGGTGTACGCCCGGCCTGGTAGGCCTCGGCGCACCCTCGCGCGAGGTCGTCGGCGCGCTCGTTCATGCGGTGGCCCGCGTGGCCCTTGACCCATTCAAAGGTGACGCGGCGCCCTTCCATGGCCCGGTCGATCTCCTGGATCAGCTCCAGGTTCTTGATGGGCTTCTTGTCGGCCTTCGTCCAGCCGCGCTTCTTCCAGCCGAGTCGCCACTTGGACACAACGTTGATCGCGTACTGCGAGTCGGCAAGGATGTGCAGCTCTTCGCCGGTCTCGGCCGTGGCCTCGAGCAGGCGCAGGATGGCGGTCAGCTCACCCAAGTTGTTGGTGCCCTTCGGCCAGCCGCCCGCGTCCCACGTGTCCTCGTCCACGTACCAGGCCCACCCCGCGGGCCCGGGATTGCCGAGGGAAGAACCGTCTGCCGCCGCCGTAATCGTCATGCCCTCATCCTATCGGCATCGCACGTGCCTGATCGGAAGAGGGACGAGGCCGGGGCCGGGTAGGGTCGGTGACCTACACTCTGGGGTGGGCGTGGCCTCGCCCGCTGCCGCGACGAGAGGGATAACGGGCATGGGGGATCGCCTGGGCGAGCAGCGCCAGACGAGTGCCGATGGGAAAGTGCACGGTGGTCCGACGAGGCCGAGGCGTGCTCGCCGATGGGCGCTCCTCGTCGTCGTGCTCTCGGTTGCTGTGCTCGCGTGGAGCTGTGCGTTTCACGGGGGTGTGACCCGAAGGCCCGTCAGTTTTCTGACGACGAGCGATGCGGTGATCGCGCTGCGGATCGGGCGCGGATGGACGACGGTGGCCCAGGATGAGCCGTACTATGACGGCTGGATCGTGCTCCTCGATGCCCAGGGGCGAGGCCAGGTGGCGTCCGTTGACGAGGTGGTCGACGGGGACGTGCTCTGGAGTGATCGTGGTGTCTTTTTTGGTTCGTCGAGCCATGACTACGTGACGACGGAGAGCGGAACGCAGCAGGTTGCGCGCAGATATGTGCGTGATGAGGATGTTCAGCGCTACGAGCTTTCCGGCGGAACACTCGCCGTCGTGAAAGAGGAGGGCGCGGGGTATCGGGTTGACTCCGTGCGCTCCGATGGAAGCACGTCGAGTGTCGACAATGCAGGCGTGCGCGGTGACGTCGGCCAGTGTGGGTCGCGGATCTTGGCGATCACGGACACCGTGCGCTCCGAGAGTATTAGGTCGGCAGCTTTCGAGGCTTACGCTGCCCAGTCGGGTGGCAGTGTTCCGGAGGCTCTGATGGTGGTCGTTCAGCTCACTGACCATGATGGCGACACTCCTCCAGTTCTCGCGGTCGCGCCGATGATCGATGGCTTGTCGTCGCGACAGCGTATGTTCGACTGTGAGGGGGATGTCATCACGATGCCGAGCGTGCGGGAGGACGAGGACGACGCCTCGCCCAGTGGCGTGGAGAGCGAGTGGAGAGGCATGGTTCTTCAGCGGTGGGATCTGTCTGCGGGGCAGCGCACGATTGTTCCCGTGGTTGACGAGGCCGGAAACCCTATCGATTTGGATGAAGGTCAGGGGGTCTCTGACTATGAGGCAATCCGCGTGGGCAATGAGTACAGGTTCGTGTCGTGGGGTGGAGATGCTTTCGCCGTCGACCCGGCGAGTGGCCAGGGGCGTTACTTGTTTTCGCTTGATGCGCCGACGTATGGGCCGGATGGCTACCTGGCGACGTTCCAGGTGAGTGAGAGTGGTGTCTACGCGCTCAAGGATCGCCGCGCTGACCGCGTCGTGACGCTCTCGTACAGGCCGTGGGAAGGCGGGCAGTGGCGTGACATCTTCACGACACGGGATCTGGCGGGGTACCTCAGGGAGGGTGTTGTGACGGGTGCACTCGACATTCAGTCCTTTGCGCTGCGCCCCGGCTGGGACGGCGGCGCGCAGTAACGCAAGATCCCTGTCCGCTCCACTCGTCTGGGAGGGGCGAGGCCGGCGTAACGCCTCGTGGTCGGTGTGGCGGATGTGGTTGGGTGTGGTGTCATAGTCGCGCATGTAGCGTGTGCCGGGCTGCTTGTCAGATATGGTAAATCGTTGAAATGTAGCCACAGAATTCTGTACATTTATCTCGTGGTGCTGATTGCATCGTTCGTTTCAATGATGAGATTGGATGAGAATCATGAGCTACAAATCGAGATTTTTTGCGATGGTGGCCGCTGCTTTGCTGGTTGTGTCCCTCCCATCTGCTGGGTATGCCGCTGGGCAGACTGAGGAGGAGCTTGCGCGTCAGATCCAGGCATATGTGCCGGGTATGGGCGTCGATGACATCCTCGCAGGTGCGCGCGAGTGGTCGGCTGAGTCGGGACAGGATGTGCGTACTGTGCTTGAAGATGCTCTGGAACAGGCTCGTGACAATCAGACTGTTCAACGCCGGTCGGGGATTTCAGAGCACGGATCAGGTGTTCGGGGTAAGGAATGAATCCTCATCGATTGAATTGTTCGCAGCTGGTCTGGTTTGCTTATGTGAGGGCGACGGGGACTGATATTGATGGTAATGGTGGTATGGGAGTTTATCCCAGGGATCTTACTGTCGGGTCATTACCCTATAATTACAAGACTATTTGGTAAATTGCTAATGGTGAGAAATGCGGTGACATGCATGGTGATCGCTCTTGCTGCGTTACTTTGTGTGTCGTGTTCAGCAGGTGGGGATATTCGTGTCGTCTCGATTGAGCAGGTCAGTACGGGCGAAGCGAACATCGTCGTGCGCATCAGCAATGGAGACTCGGCAGATAAGACGGGCTATCGCATGCGTGAAGGTTATATCGCCTTCTTGCATGATGATGGGACTGGAATTGTCGGCACCGCAGGTGCCATGGAGGGGGCATCTGTTCTCTGGTCGCCTCGTGGCGTCACATACGGGACCGCGACCTATGAGTACCTCACGACAGATGAGGGGACAACGCGTTTCACGCGTGAAACATCGAAACCATACGAGCTGCAGCGCTATGAGTTTCCGAACGAAGATGTGGGGGCGCTCTTTGTCCTTCAAGGACAACAAACCGTCGACGTATTAGGCACTGGGGGGACGCTGACATCGGTAGCTAACGCCGGTATTTTTCAGAATAACGGGCAGTGTGGGTCTCGTATCGTGTCGATCACTGATACGAAGCTGGCTCCGTCTGTTGCATTAGCGGCTTTTGAGGCATATTCCGCGCAGTCGAATGACGGTGAAGTACCGGAGAATATGGCGGTCGTTGTTCAGCTTACGGATCATGACGGTGATGTACCGCCGGTTCTTGCGGTCGCACCGATGATCGATGGGCTGACGTCGGGACAGAACATGTTCTCCTGTGAGGGCGATGTGGTGACGATGCCGAGTTTCCAGGCGACCTACCCCAACGCTTCGCGTGATAACGGACTCGATGCGAATGTGGGAACGATGGTTCTCCAGCGGTGGGACCTATCCACGGGCCAGCGCACGATCATTCCCGTAGTCGATGCGGAGGGAAGTGCCATAGAACTGAATGAAGAACGCACGATCCATCTGTATGAGGGGATCCAGGTGGGTAATGAGTACAGGTTCATCAGTGCAAACGGTGACGCTTTCGCGGTCGACGTGACCAGTGGGCAGGGACGTTACCTGTTTTCTATTCCCTCGCGGAGCCGTGACCATTCGACGGTGTTCCAGGTGTCTGCGACCGGTGTGTATGCACTTGAGGATCGCGGCGATGATCGTGTCGTCACCCTGTTCTACAGGCCATGGGACGGGGAAGAACAGAGGGAACTGTTCACGACATCAGACCTCGGCCGCTACCTCAAGGGGACGGCTCTCACGGGGCAGATGGACATTCAGTCCTTCGCGCTGCGCCCCGGCTGGGACGGCGGCGCGCAGTAACGCGGCGCAGTAACGCAGCACAGCCACGCCGCATCGTGCGCGGCACGACAGTGGGGGCGGTCTTCCAACGAAGACCGCCCCCACTGGCGTCTGTTGTTCACGGGCGCCGAGCGCTCGCGAACAGCATCACCGTCTACAGCGTGACGCCCACCTGGCCCAGCGCGAAGGCGAACTCCTCGCAGCGCGCCGCCCACCGGCCCTCGCGCCCGGACGGACCGGCGTGCCCGGCGACCATCTCGGTGCGCAGGATGATCGGACGTTCACGCGGGTCGCGCGCGGGAACAGACCCGGCCCCGGCCTCGTCCGTGGAGGGCACCTGGCCGGTGGCCTCGCGCAGGCGCTGCACCCACTTGGTGGGTTCGACGAACTCGACGCGCGTGTCGTTGACCGAGGTCGTTGCCATGATCGCGGGCAGGAGCACGCCGTCGGGCACGTTCTCGTACGGCGTGTAGCGGCTCATCGCGTCGAACACGGCGCGCGAGGTGAGCGGATTGCCCCACTCCTCCCACTCGCCGACGGTGAGCGGCAGGGTCGGATCCAGGATCGTCGTGAGCGCGTCCACGAAGGGCACGCCCGCCAGGACTGCGCGGAAGCGATCGGGGGCGGCGTTGGTGACCGCGCCCATGAGGAGGCCGCCGGCGCTGCGGCCCTCCGCGACCAGGCGGCCGGGTGCGACCCACCCGGAGTCGATCAGCCAGTCGGCCACGTCAATGAAGTCTGTGAAGGTGTGTTCCTTGACCAGCTCCTTGCCGTCCTCGTACCAGGCGCGGCCCATCTCGCCGCCGCCGCGCACGTGCGCGATCGCGTAGACGGTGCGGCGCAGGATCGGCAGGCGCAGGGTCTCGAACTCTGGGTCGTAGCTGACCTCGTACGAGCCGTACCCGATCTGCCAGCCCGCGTGCGTGCCGTCCGGGCGCGCGTCGCGGTGGTGGATGAGGGTGACGGGGATGCGGGTTGCGCCGTCGCGCGCGAGCACCCACACGCGCTCCTCGACGTACTCGGCGGGGTCCCAGCCGGGTGCCTCGCGGGTGCGCAGGGTCCGCACGGCAAGGGCCGCGGTCTCGCTTGTGTCCTCGGGGTGCGTGTTCTCGGGGGACGAGGCCGGGGCCGGGTCCGGGTCCGGCAGAGAAACCTCGGCGACCGTGGGCGGCACGGTCTGTGACTGGAACTCCACGCGCAGCGGATCCTCCCACGGGGTCGGCACAGTCGTGATCGTGCGTACCGGGGCGTCCACTTCGACGCGCCGCCACGTGGGCTTTTCCTCGCGGCGGTCCCATACGTCGATCTGCGTGAGCGAACCCGAACGAAGCGAGAGTGCCACGTAATCTGCGTGGGCCTCGACGTCGGTGATGCGCTCGCCGGGTCCGGGGCTGCGAAGCGGCTCCCACGACTCGAACGGGGCGAGGGGCGCGGGTTCGTCCTCCGGCAGGGGAGTGCCCGGCGCGCGATCCGCCAGCGCCTGGCGGCTGTACGCGGGGGAGGACGTCATGCCCAACTGTGCCAAGGCCTCGGGTAAACCCCCTGCGGGCAGCATCGCCTGCGCGAGCGAACCCTCCTGCGTCAGCCCCGTATGCACGATGAACAGGCGGTCGCCGGCCGATTCCGCCGACACCAGCGTGCGGGGGCGTACCGACATGAGCGGCAGCGGGCGCACGGACGGGTGGGCGGGCAGCCACAGCCACGCGCGGCCCGCGGTCGACGACGACGAATGAATGACGACGTGCCCCGGGAAACCCGACGGTGCGAACCCCATCTCGAAGCCCTCGTCCGGCTCGACCAGCAGCAGCTCGTCGGCATCGCGAGGCGTGCCCACGCGGTGCAACCACACGTCGCACGCGCGCCACGCGTCGTCCACGCCCATGTAGATAAAGGAAGCGGAATCATCCGCCCACGCGAAGCCATATCCGGCGTCCACAACAGCCTCGTCAATGACGCGCCCCGACGCCTCCTGCACGACCCACGTGTAGCGCTCATCCCCGCTCGTGTCCCGCGCCCACGCGATCAGTCGCCCATCCGGGGACGGGTACAGGTCCGCCAGGCGGAAAAACTCATGCCCGCGCGCCCACTCGTTCTCATCGACGAGGAGCTCCTCGCCCCGCGTGGGTACACCCGGAGAGGGGACGAGCGGGACCGGAACCCCGGCCTCGTCGCGCTCGACCGGCGCACGGTGGTGCGTCGCGTACGACTGGCCCTCCGCGAAACGCCGGAAGTACCAGAACTCGCCCTCGCGGATCGGAACCGTCACGTCAGTGAGAGCCGTGGAGGCCTTGACCTCCTCCACGAGGCACGCTGCCGCCTCGCGCGTCGGCTCGGTCACCGCGTCCGCCCACGCGTTCTCCGCCTCCAGGTGCGCGCGGACCTCGGGGTTATCGCCGTCGCGCAACCAATCCCACGGGTCATCAAAATGCTGTCCGAACTGGTCGCGCACCCGATATCCATAACGTTTCGGGGCTACCGGGGGAGTGTTTGGCGAGGCCTGGGGTGCCTCTCGCGGGATCGTCTCAGTCATGGGGACCATCTTAGAGGCGGCGACCTGCGGAGCGGCGGCATGGCGATGCCGACATACTGAACCGACGGTAGAAGCGCATGCGCGGGCATGCGACACTAGGGGAGTGAACGACGAACAACGCCCGCGCGGATCCGCTGCCGCGCTCGAACCCGCGGCCCCGGCGCTCGAACCCGCGGCGCTCGCGGACCCGCCCGCGTCTCGTCCCCAGCCCGGCACTCCAGGACACGTGAACGAGGGAGCCGCCCCGGCCTCGTCCATCGCCCAGCGTACCCTGGCCTGGACGCGCGAATTCATCCAATTCGGACTCGTCGGAGCGACCGCGTTCATCGTCGATATGGGGCTGTTCAACCTCCTCCAACACGGGCCGCTCGGCGTCCTCGCCGGCCACCCCAACGCCGCGCAATTCATCGCAGCCGCGACCGCCACGCTCTACTCGTGGATCGCCAACCGCCTGTGGACCTACCGCGGTCGCACCCGGGACAACGCCACCCGCGAAGCCATCCTCTTCTTCGTCGCCAACATCTGCGGTATCGCTATCTCGCAGTTCTGCCTGCTGTTCACGCACTACATCCTGGGACTCACCTCGGCGCTGGCCGACAACATCGCCGTCTACGTCGTCGGATTTGTGCTTGGCACCGCATTCCGATTCTTCTTTTATCACTACGTGGTCTTCACCGGACGTACGCGCGCGTAGGTTTGACGCCCGGCGGTAGGGTCGAAACGTGAAGGAAACGGTAGAACACTATCCGACCCCCGAAGAATCCATCGCCACGATGGTCACCATCGACGACACCGCCCTCGTGTTCGAAGGCGGCGGCATGCGCAACGCCTACACGGCCGCGCTCGTGAGCCGACTCATCGCCGAAGGTATCAACTTCCCCCATATTTCCGGTGTGTCCGCTGGATCCAGTCACCTGTGCAACTTCACCTCCCGCGACGCGATCCGCTCCCACGCGACCTTCGTCGACCTCGTCGAAGATCCTGAATTCGGTGGCCTCAAGCACTTCCGTAAGGGACACGGCTACTTCAATGCCGAGTACATCTACCAGCAGATCTGCTACCCCGACGGTGTCTTGCCCTTCAACATGGATACATTCCTGGCAAACCCGGCCACCACGCGCGTCGCCACTTTCAATGCCTCGCGCGGTGAAGAATGCTGGTTCTCCAAGGAGGAAATGAGCACGCTGGACGCGCTCGGTCCCATCGTCCGGGCCTCCTCCACGCTGCCGATCCTCATGCCACCCGTCGAAATCGACGGCGACACCTACGTCGATGGCGCGCTCGGCCCCAACGGTGGGCTCCCCTTCGACCAGCCGCTGCGCGAAGGCTACCGCAAGCTCCTCGTCGTCCTCACGCGCCCCCGCGACTACGTCAAGGCCCCCATGCCCGCCAGTGTCGGCGCGCTCCTGCGCGCCGCATACCGCCAGTTCCCGTCTGTCTTTGAAGGCGTGGCACAGCGCCCCGACCGCTACAACGCCGGGCGTAAGTTCCTCTTCGAACTCGAGGAACGAGGCCAGGCCTACGTGTTCGCGCCCGACAACTTGTGGATCAATAACACCGAGTCTCGGCGCGAACGCCTGGAAGCCACCTACCGTGCTGGCCTGGTCCAGGCCGTGCGCGAAATGCCCACGATCAAGGCCTTCCTGGGGCTGTAGGGGTTTCTGGATTCCCCGTGGCGCGTGCCCCGCGCAGCTTTCCGCGGCATGTCGAGCATTCGATCGAGATAGCGCCCAACCCCTACATCTAGGGGCGCTTATCTGCCAACGACCCCTAGATGCGGGGGTGCGACACGCCCAAGACCCCTCTCATTGATGGTGATGCGTAACACGATTCATATGGTTGGGGGCGGGTTATGCACAGCATGGTGACGATCCTGTCCACAGTGCACACAGGGTGCTGGGGCCTCTGGAGGACTCTCGTTTTACCTGCTTGGTGAGGCGAAAACCCACGTGTTTGCGCGCATCTGCGAGGGCCTTTGTCAGGGGTGCGTCAAGCGTGTGATCAAGGGGTGTGATCCTGAGTGCTCGCTCTGTCCACAGGTGTGCGCCCCTTGTCCACAGTCGAGGCGGTGCACACAACATCTAGGGGTCGGTTGCGAGGATGGCCCCAAGGTGTAGTGTTGTGGTGTTCGCGGCGAACGAGCCGCCAGAGAGTCAATTAGGTAAGCAACGTCCGGCCCCAAGCCGCAAGGAGACACGAATATGTCGATCACCGTCTACTCCAAGCCCCGCTGCCCGCAGTGCGACGCGACCTACCGCGCCCTCGACAAGCAGGGCATCTCCTACGAGAAGATCGACGTCACCCAGGACGCAGAATCCCTCGCCTTCATCAAGGGTCTCGGCTACCAGCAGGCCCCCGTCGTCGTGGCCGGCGAGGACCACTGGTCCGGCTTCCGCCCTGACCGCATCAAGGCCATCGCCGCCGCAGCCCTGGCGATGTCGGCCTGAGGCGCGTCGACAAGCCCCGGCCACTCGGCCGGGGCTTTCACATGTCCGGGTAGGGACGAGGCCGAGGCAACCCCGCGTAAACGCACAGATACGGGTCGCGTGGTGAGGAATGCGACAAGCCGTGTGACCAGGGGAAATGCCTGACCAGTGTGGCTAGCACACCTGCCCCATCCGGGCGCGCTCATGAGGCCTGCTGCTGCGTCAATGATCCCACAAGGGGACACGCCCCCACGTCACCGCGCCCAGGCCTCGTCAGTGAGACACTAGAAGCTCACCGTCCCGACAAGTCGGAAGGAACATCATGGGCAGCGTCGTCTACTTCTCGTCGGCGACGGGCAACACCCGCCGTTTTGTTGAAAAGCTTGGCCTCCCGGCTGCGCGGATCCCGTTGCGCCCCAAGGATGAGCCGCTGCGCGTGCGCGAGGAGTACGTGCTGATCGTGCCGACCTACGGGGGCGGCAATATTAAAGGCGCGGTTCCTAAGCAGGTCATCAAGTTCCTCAATAATCCCGAGAATCGTGCCCTGTGTAGGGGTGTCATCTCGTCGGGCAATACCAACTTCGGCAAGGCCTACTGCATCGCGGGCGACATCATCGCGGCCAAGCTGGGGGTTCCCCACATGTATAAGTTCGAGCTCCTTGGCACGCCTGAGGATGTCTCCAGAGTTCGCGAAGGACTGGAACAGTTTTGGCAGAAAACTACACCGACACAGGCGTAGAGGAAGCTCTCTCCCCGGAGCTGGACTACCACGCGCTGAACGCGCAGCTTAACCTGTACGATGCGGACGGACGCATCCAGTTCGACGCGGACCGTAAGGCCGCTCGCCAGTACTTCCTGCAGCACGTCAACCAGAACACGGTGTTCTTCCATGATCTGGAGGAGAAGCTGAAGTACCTGGTGGATGAGGGCTACTACGAGCAGCACGTCCTGGATCAGTACGACTTCGCGGATATTAAGGCGCTGTATAAGCAGGCCTACGCCCACAAGTTCCGCTTCCCGACGTTCCTGGGCGCGTTCAAGTACTACACGTCGTACACGCTCAAGACGTTCGACGGGAAGCGCTACCTGGAGCGCTTCGAGGATCGCGTTGCCATGGTGTCTCTGTACCTGGCGCGCGGCGACATCGAGCTGGCTCGCAGCTTCGTTGACGAGATCATGACGGGCCGCTTCCAGCCGGCCACCCCGACGTTCCTCAACGCTGGCAAGGCGGCGCGCGGCGAGCTGGTGTCCTGCTTCCTGCTGCGCATTGAGGACAACATGGAGTCGATCGCGCGCGGCATCAACTCTGCGTTGCAGCTGTCCAAGCGCGGCGGTGGCGTCGCCCTGCAGCTGACGAACCTGCGTGAGTCGGGTGCCCCGATCAAGAAGATCCAGAACCAGTCCAGCGGCGTCGTGCCCGTCATGAAGCTGCTCGAGGACTCTTTCTCCTACGCGAACCAGCTGGGCGCGCGTCAGGGAGCGGGTGCCGTGTACCTGCACGCGCACCACCCGGACATCATGCAGTTCCTCGACACCAAGCGTGAGAACGCGGACGAGAAGATCCGTATCAAGACGCTGTCCCTGGGCGTTGTCATCCCGGACATTACGTTCGAGCTGGCGCGCAAGAACGAGGACATGTACCTGTTCAGCCCCTACGACGTGGAGCGCGTGTACGGCGTGCCCTTCTCCGAGATTTCGGTGACGGAGAAGTATCACGAGATGGTGGACGACGGTCGTATCCACAAGAAGAAGATCAACGCGCGTCGTTTCTTCCAGACGATCGCTGAGATCCAGTTCGAGTCCGGCTACCCCTACATTGTCTTCGAGGACACGGTGAACAAGGCGAACCCGATCAAGGGTCGCATCACCATGTCGAACCTGTGCTCGGAGATCCTGCAGGTGTCCGAGGCCTCGACCTACAACGATGACCTGTCGTACTCGCACGTCGGCAAGGACATCTCCTGCAATCTGGGTTCGCTTAACATCGCGAAGACCATGGATTCTCCGGATTTTTCTAAGACGATTGAGATGGCGATTCGCGGCCTGACGGCTGTGTCCGACCTGTCGGACATCGGCTCGGTGCCGTCGATTGCGCGCGGCAACGCGATGAGCCATGCGATTGGCCTGGGCCAGATGAACCTGCACGGGTACCTGGCGCGCGAGCACGTGCACTACGGGTCCGAGGAGGCGCTCGACTTCACGAACATGTACTTCATGACGGTTCTGTTCGAGGCCATCAAGGCCTCGTGCACAATCGCGCGCGAGCGCGGTGAGCGCTTCGAGGGCTTCGAGGACTCGAAGTACGCGTCCGGCGAGTTCTTCCGCAAGTACATCGACGAGGAGTGGGCACCCGCTACGGACAAGTGCCGCGAGCTGCTCGCCGCCTCGTCCATCAAGGTCCCGACCCAGGCGGACTGGGAGGCCCTGGCTGCCGACGTCGCCACGTACGGCATGTACAACCAGAACCTGCAGGCGGTTCCGCCGACGGGTTCTATCTCGTACATCAACAATTCGACGTCGTCGATTCACCCGATCGTGTCCCGCGTGGAGATCCGCAAAGAAGGCAAGATCGGCCGCGTCTACTACCCGGCACCGTACATGACGAACGAGAACCTGGAGTACTACCAGGACGCGTACGAGATCGGCCCGGAGAAGATCATCGACACCTACGCGGTGGCCACCCAGCACGTGGATCAGGGCCTGTCGCTCACGTTGTTCTACCCGGACACGGTGACGACGCGTGATCTGAACAAGTTCTACATTTACGCGTGGAGGAAGGGCATCAAGACTCTGTACTACATGCGCCTGCGCCAGATGGCCTTGGAGGGCACGGCGGTTGAGGGCTGCGTGTCCTGCATGCTGTGACGTGACGCCCGTTTGTCGGGTGGTGCGGGGGTCGGGAAACCGGCCCCCGCACCGTTTTGTCAGGGACGAGGCCGGGGCGCGGTCCGCGGGAAATATACAGGTTTGGTGTGTGTGAGCCTCGCCGTCTATTCGGATTTTTGGAAAGCTACTCGTATGATGTGGGAGGTAAATCCCCTCACATCTTCCCGGAGTAAGCGATGAGCGATCCCATGAATCCCTACGGCGGCGGCGTCGGGGGCCAAGGCGGCTACGACCAGCAGGGTATGTACGGCGCTCAGGCGGCGTACGGTTCTCAGCCTGCGTATGGTGC
>ERZ1699257.79-NODE-79-length-35761-cov-4.527754_pt1 | contig 35761 bp, 33 predicted proteins | sample MGYA00581521_ERZ1699257 | MGnify/ENA primary metagenome ERZ1699257 (study PRJEB42319, sample SAMD00040330) | human oral metagenome | material: saliva | host: Homo sapiens | study: EMG produced TPA metagenomics assembly of PRJDB4115 data set (Metgenomic analysis of... | reverse complement strand
TCATCTTTGATATTTTCTACTTTATTAAACATACTAAAACCTCCTTTGTATACTTATATTATACCATTTTAAGGATTTTATTTCAGTTAAAAAACAGGCTGTTGACCTATTTGTCAACAGCCTGAAAAAGTGTCTGAAAATATATTTTCAGACACTTTTTATATGCTATAATTTTCGTTAATATTATAACAAAGGAGAGCCTGTTAGTATTACTTTTTTTCATTATTAAAAGATATAAGAGAAAATTCAATTTTCATATCATTCTTAGTATCTTTATAATATAGTTCTGCTATATCTAATCCTATTTCATCTCTTGGCATCGGCTCTATTTGGGGCATATTATATAATGCTGTTGCCGGTATAAAATTATAGTATGAATTATACATTTCTTCAAATGCATTTCTATTGTTTATTTTATAATATCCATAGAAGCTTCCTATTAAAACTACTATTGTTATTATAAATATTTTCCATTTTTTACTTAGCTGTTTCATGAAAGCACCTACTTTTCATTATAGTAATCTTGTATGTCATTTTTATTATCTTCTAAACTTTTTATAAAGTTATAGGTTGGATGATGATTTTCTTTTATGTAATTTATATTACTTGGTACTCTTGCTATCCTTTTCCCCTCTACATCTACATATTTTTCACTAAGTTGATTGTAAATTTTATTTTTCATTTTTCAAGATCTATATTTTTTTAAATTCTTCTGCTCGATTGAGGATACCATTTTCAAGATTGTTGTAATATTCATTACTTACATTTATAAAATCAAGGTTTCTTTTTTTCATTATATTTATTATATTGACCGCATCTAAATCAGCCTTATAATCATCATTCCCTATACTTGGCTTAGTATCGGCTACATCTGTTGTATCACCTAACCACCCTGACATGTCATTTGTATTTTCATGTCCTCCACGCAAATCTGCAAGACGTGATTTTCCATACAGATGCGTAGCCATTGTAATATATTGATGAGAAAAGTCTGTTTTACCTTTAAACGCATCTATCTGTTTATTCCACAATTTTTCAAACTCATCCTCTGTTATTTCACGTCCTAATACCGTTTCCATAGTTTTTTTATATTGTGGAAGTAGTTCTTTTTGTATAGTATTATAGTAGCCATAATTTTCATGCTGTATTCTAACTTTATATTTTAAATATACGTATTCGCTTTCGGTTAGTTTGAAATTTATTGTCATTTGTTCCTTTATATCTAGATCTTTATACATTTGACCAGCTGTATTATTCCACATAAACCGTTTCAATAAACCGTTATCCTCATGACCATAACTCAACCCACCAAGTAATCTCGTAAACACATAGTCTTTTCTATCTTTTCTTATTTTAGGATTATTATAAATATTTCTTTTAAGCTTTACAATTATTCTTGCTGCTTTATCGTCAAAACCATATTGAACTTTTAAGGTCTCCTTATAGTCAAGCTCATCTTGGGTATAATCTCTTTCTTGCCATTTACCTTCTATTATATCCGTCCACTCCATCTCTTCTCTACTTGGTATTGAGAACGTTTTTGAAAAAGGACTCCATCTTTTTTCTGCTATTGCCATTCTTTGTTCAACTACATTCTCTAAAGCTTCTATGATTTTCCAAGTGTTATCCCCCCTATTAGAAATTGGGGGGGCATAGTTATTTTTTGACTCGAAAATTAAAAAATACAACGTCAATTTTCTTAACCGTGACCATTCTCTTTGATATGTTAATAGCCCTATTGTAGCATCTTACAACCATTTTGACTACTAAAAACAGGTCTTGTCTGACCGCAGATGACCGGCGATGACCGCATGGCTCCGATCATGCTATCGTCTATCTGCTAGACAAGACCTATGATTTTATATAAAGAGTTGATATTGCAATAATTTAACTTTTATGCTACAATGAGCATATACTAAATTTAGGAAGGAGTCAAAATGAAAATACTAAATATTATCGTTGGTGTTTTTTACTTAATCTTCGGATTATTCTTATGGAATCATCCTTTAGATACAATTGCTACATATTCAATTGCATTTGGGATAACACAATTATCAGCTGCCAGTGCACTCTTAATTTATAGCTTATATAAAAAGGTAAAACCTATTCCTTGGGGAAATATATTAGTATCCCTTGCAATTGGACTAAGTATGTTCTTAGTACCATTTGTTTCATTAATAGTTATTTTATGGATATTTATTTTTAGTTTTTTAAGTATGTCAATATTTCACCTTCAAAGCCTACTTAGAAACAGGGACCAAAAATGGTATATGATACAGATAGCTCTAGCAGTTTTAGGTATCATTTATTCTTTTATTATGTTATTAAATCCTATTGTAGGATTTGCAACTATAGCTAAAATATTAGCATTTGGAGTCATAACAAACGGTTTATCATATATTTTTTCGTTAAATAAAAATTAGCATAAAAAGTGTCTGAAAATATATTTTCAGACACTTAGATTGTTGACAAAAATACCGAAATATCAAGCTAGTATTGATGTTATGGTATTTTTTTTCAAAAAAAATAAGCCTTAAGGCAAAAATCCAGTAGTATTTAGTAGTATTAAGAGGGTTTATACCTCTCTTAATGCGATTGTTTTCATATTTTGGACGCAACAAGACAGCCAAGCGTACGACTGTACTTTGGCTTTTCCTCTATATCGTGCATACCTGTATCCGTGATTTTGTTTAGAATCCGCAAAGCTACGTTCTATTGTTTCTTTTCTTCTCTTATACAATAGTTTTCCTTCTTTTGATATACGTCTTAACCTAGCTTCATCATAATAATCCGCATTTATATGGCGTCTTATTATTTTCTTTTCGTTTTTATCATCACTCTTATATTGTTTATATCCATTTCTATCAATATTTCTGTATCTAAATATTTCTCCTGTTCGTTTATCCACATATATATCTTTTTCATGTAAGTATTTAAAATATTTGTTATCTTTTGATCTTGAGAATCTTCTATATCCTATTACTGAAAATATATTTTTTTTATCTAACTGTTTTAGTATGTCTAGAGAATAATATCCGCTATCTAACGCAACTTTACCAGGGATTAATCCAAAGTTTTTTTCTATCTGATTTAATCTATCTATATACGGACCACTATCATGAACGTTACCTGGAGTTATATGGCAGTCTATAATAATATTATTCTTCCCGTCTACTGTTCTATGGTCTAAATACATAAAACCTTCTTCTTTATAATCTCTGTGATAATAACCACTATCTGGATCAGTAGTGTTAATTCGTTGTCTTTTTAGTTCTTCTTTTTCTTCATACTTAAAAGGCTTTTTTCCTATTTTTTCTCTCTCTTCATTTATTTCTTTTTCTAAGTCTAATTTTCTTTCTTTTACTTTTGTGGTAATTTCAATTTTGTATTTCTTTTTGTTTGCGTTAGCTTTAATGTGTGTTGAATCAGTAAAAAATTCTGTTCCGCCTACTAATTTTTTATCAATGGCTTGATTCACTATATTTATAAATATTTGTTCAAATATATCAGTTCCTTGGAATCGTCGAATATAATTTTGTGAAAATGTAGAATAATGTGGAACTGGTTTAGAAAATGGTATCCCTAAAAACCATCTAAATGCAGCATCTGTTTCTATTCTTTTTATTGTTTCTCTCATAGATTTTATTCCATAGAAATCTTTTAAAAACACTAATTTGAATAATACTACAGGGTCTAAACAATTTCTTCCTGATGTGTGGCTATAGTATTCTTCTGTCAAATCATAAATAAATTTAAAATCAATCGCTTTGGCTACTTTTCTTAAAAAGTGATTTGTAGGAACTAATTCTGATAACGTCATTAATATTATTTCATCTTTGATATTTTCTTTTTTATTAAACATACTAAAAACCCCCTCTATATACTTATATTATAACATTTTTAGCACTTTTTCTCATTAAAACAGGCTGCTGACTCATGCAGTTTCTGCATTTGTCAACAGCCTGAACCTACTTACTTTTTTAGTAAGTAGGTAATATTATTATTCTGATTTTTGAGTATCAGCAGCTACCTCTTTAGCATTTTTTACTTCATCAGGTAGGTTGATTTCTTTAACATTGTTTACGTTAGAATATTGAATATTTTGTTTGATTTTCATTGTTGTTGGAGTTGATGTGTTTTTAGTAGCAAGCTCCATGTTTACTTCGTTAGTTACAGGTATGTAATCTTTAGTAACAACAAGTTTGATTGTAACGTTTTTGAAGTCAACGTTGTTGAATGCACTAGCATTTACTTCGTTTCCAGAAGATGTGTTTGCAATAGCAACCATAAGATCTTTAAATTGGTCTCCACTTCCTGTGTATGTTAGGACGTAGTTTCCATTTTCTTCAGTTTTCTTGAAGTCTTTAGCAATTTTTTTGTAGAATTCTAAGATTTGTTCTGAGTTTGCAATTTTTTTAAGGTTTTCGAATTGAGCAGTAATGCTGCTGCTTGAGCTTTTAACCCACTCATCTTGTCCTGTTGATTTTGCATAAGCAGTTCCATCTTTAATGTATAGTTCTAGTGTTTGGCTTTGACCTTGAGCTTTCACATCAGTAGTAGCTTTAATTGCTAGAGGATCGATGATTAATGATCCTGATACTGTATTTTCAACTGTTTGAGTTTGCTCACCAACTAAAATTTCAGAACTGTTAGTCGCTATGAAATCTGTACTTTTTATGTTTTTAGATGATTCTACTGATTTATTAACGATTTGTTCTACAGAAGCTCCTGTACTACAAGCAGCAAGAGTAACTGAAAGAATAATCGTTGCAATAAGCAATAGATATTTTTTTAGTGATTTTGTCATGTTTCTCTCCTTAACATTAATGTAAATAGATTAATTAATCATAAAAAATCTACTTTTATAAATTTAATTTTATAGAGATATTCTATCATATTATAACTTATATTACTACATTATAGGTTCATTTTTTAGATATCTGTAATAAATAATATAGGTTATAAATTAAGAAGGATATTTTTATCTAATATTTTTTATGAAAATAATAAAAAATCTATTGACTTATATCAATGATGGATATATAATTATATCAAAGATAGATATATCGATGATAGATATAGATAAAGAATATCTCTAATTGGTTAGGAGGGATAAAATGGCAAAGTTAAGCCCTTATGAGACGGGCGAATTAACGGATAGTATATTTTTTACACTTCTAGTTTTAACAGAACCTATTCATGGATACTTGATAATGCAAAAGGTGGCAGAAATTACTGATAATAATATTATTATCGGACCTGCGACAATGTACACAACTTTAGGTAAGATGGTTTCTGTAGGCTGGATAGAAGATAAAGAAATTGATAATTCGAAAAAAGAATATCATATTACTCCAAAAGGTATGGAAGTTTTGGAGAAAAATTTAAAACTTCGACAGTTTTTACTTGATGTAGCTAAGAAGTTTATAGGTGGTGGAAGTGATGAGTAAATATAAGGTGATACATACATTCGCTTTAACAAATAAAAGACTCATGAGAAGATTAGAGAGATGTAGTGCTAAAGGTTGGCATTTTAAAAAGTTTCTGGGGTTCTTAATTTTATTAGAAAAAGGAGAAAGAACCGATTATAAATACGAACTGGTATATGATAAAAAGTTCAATGCTGAGCGTGAAGATTTCTATAAATTTAACGGTTGGGAAGTAGTTAGAAATGGTATTTTTTGGCAGATACTACGAGGTGAACCTACGGCAACTACATTATATACAGATAATTTGAGTGAAGAATACATGTGGCTATATAGAATTAGATTTAATGCGAAAATCATGTTAGGATGCTTTTTTATAGCTTTGGTGGCGCACATAATAAATGAATTTTTAATGGCATCTGAAGTAATAGATTTTATTTTAGGAATGTTTTTTGGATTTGGTCTAGGACTAGGTGCTGTAAATATAGCGTTCTTTATAAAATATTTATTTTTAAAACGAAGAAAGGATTGAATTTATGAAGTATAAATATGTTCCGGTATTTATAAGCTACGATAAAGTAGCGGATAAAATGAATCATCTTGTTGCTCAGGGATATGAATATGATAAAGAGGCTATAGTGGCAATTAGAATGAAGAAAGTCTCAGAGACTAGCGATAAGCAATATAAGTTTATCTTTGATAAAAACTTTACACCAGAGATAGAAGAGTATTACAAAGTAAGTGGCTGGAAGCTTTATAAGTTTCAAGTTTATAATTTGTTTAGACTTGCTGAAGGGACTTCGAGTTCTTATCCGATATATACTGATACCGAGACGGAATTAGAAATTGTTAAATATAGATTATTAAGATTTATAGTTTTGTTTATTTTAATAAGCATAGTAGGGATATTGTATTTTACTAATATTAAATGGGTAATTAATAGTGGAATACCTGATGTGTTAGCCATGTTAATAGGTGGATTAATAGGTGGTATATTTGGTTACTGTATAAGTGGACTTGGAATGTTTTTACCGAAATATTTCAAGTTAACAAAAGAAATAAAAAATAATGACGAATAAAAAAGGGATTTAACTTTTAATAAGTTAGGAAAAGAGGTAAGTGCTATGATTTTAGAATTTAAAAATGTAGAGAAAAGTTTTGGAAATAAAAAGGTTCTTAAAGGTGTCAGCTTCACAGCGAAAAGTGGAGTGGCTAATGGATATTTAGGACGAAATGGTAGTGGTAAGACTACAAGTTTTAGAATACTGTTAGATATATTCAAGCCTGATAAAGGGGAGATTTTACTAGATGGGAAACCTTTAGATCACAGTAAGGTAAAAATTGGATACCTTCCAGAAGAACGCGGAATGTACGATGGTGTTGGGCTTGTGGATCAGCTTACGTACTTTGGAATGTTAAAAGGTATGAAGAAGAAAGCTGCGCAAACAGAAGCAAAAAAATGGTTAGAGTACTTTGAACTAGAGGATAATAAACAAGCATTAAAAACATTATCTAAAGGTAATGCACAAAAAATTCAAATTATCCAAAGTGTTATGAATGATCCAGATATTCTTGTTTTCGATGAACCGTTCAGTGGACTAGACCCGGTGAATGTATCGAAGTTAAAAGAAATAATTACAGATTTTATTAAAAAAGATAAACTTGTTATTTTCTCATCTCATCAAATGCCGGTTGTGGAAACATTCTGTGAGGACATTAATATACTAGAAAAAGGGAAAATTACTCTAAGTGGTAATCTAGATTATATTAAAAAACAATTAGGACACGGAAAAATGATCTTGAGTGTTAGTGGTTTTGAGAAAGAGGAACTGCTTGCTAATCTTAGAGCTGTGCCGCTAGATATTGAGTATTCATTAGTTCCAGAGGGAGTGCTTCTTGATTTCAAAGAAGAGGATGCTAAAAAAGAATTATTAGCAAAACTTGCAGGAAGCAATTTTAATATAGAAGAATTCAAACTTTATAAACCTTCGTTAGAAGATATTTTCAAAGAACAGGTAGGTAAGTAATTATGAAAAATTTTAGTACAGTATTTAATTTTGAGTTTAAACAATTTTTTGCGAAAAAAGCGACAAAAGTTATTATGGCATTGTATTTCATTATAGCTATAGGTATAACATTTGTACCATCGATTGCTAATAGTAACATTTTTAAAGGTGAGAGCAATGATAATTTCAATCGTAGTGCATATGTTGTAAAAGATGTAAATGTTAAGTTAGATGATCTAAAAGAAGCTAAAAAATATGATAGTAAAGAGGCTTTAGAAAATGATATTAAAGCTAAAAAATTAGATGAAGGTATCATCTTAACTAAAGATAGTTATGAATATTTATCTCGACAATCTATCTTTAGTAAAGGTAGCAGTGAATTTAAAGAAGCTTTTGGAAAAAATGTAGAAAAATTAGTCTATAAACAAAATGGTTTAGATTATGATAAAGTAACTAATGTGAAATCACATCTACCTCAACCTGTACCTGTGAATGTAAGTGGAGATTCTGATGCTCAAACTCAAGTAGTAAATGTTGTAGTAGTTTATGCTCTTACATTTATTGTTTATATGACGGTAATTCAATTTGGTAGTGTAGTTGCGACAAATGTTGTTAAAGAAAAAAGTAATAGAGCTATGGAATTATTAGTAGTTACTGTAAGTCCAAGAACATTAATTTTAGGGAAAGTATTAGCTTTATCTGTTGCAGTACTTGTTCAAATGGGCTTAATTATTGGTGGATTATTCGCCGGTCTAAAAATCAATGGTTCTAGATATAGTGATAATATTAAACATATTCTAGAAAATGTAGACTTAAAAGTTCTTGGTGTAGGATTAGCATTTGCGTTAACTGGATTCGTAATGTTTATGTTTATGTACGCGGCATTCGCTTCATTAGTTAGTAAGATTGAGGATGTCAACGGAGCGATAACTTTACCGATGTTAACATTTATGGGTGCATTCTTCGTAAACTACTATATTATGGGTTCAACTGGAGATACTAAACTTGCAGAGATTTTATCATACGTTCCATTTACATCATATTTTGTAATGTTTACACGTTATGCAATAAGCAACGTATCTATTCAAGAATTAGGATTATCTTATTGTATATTAGTTGTAACTACATTACTTGTGGCATTTGCGAGTGTTAGAGTATATAGATTAGCGACATTAAGATACGGTCAAAAATTAAACTTCTTCAAATTATTATTTGGGAAGTAGAGAAATATAAAATATAATAACACCACATATTAGATTATCTAGTATGTGGTGTGTTTTGTGTATCTAAGATGACTATTCATAAAATAAGTTGTAGTATTATTTATTCATTGCACTTATTTTATATTTATGTTAAAATAAAATTATAAAGAGAGAGCCGTTTTAAAGACGGTGACTCTGATTAATTATAGTTTAAAATAACTGTCTTAACCGTTCAAAGTTTTAAAGATGGTTATTTTTTATTGTCTTTTTTTAATGCCATAATACATGCACTAACTATTGAAACAATTAAAAGGTTTATTCCAATAATTGTTTGTACAATTTCGTATGCCGACAACTTGCTACTCCCTTCTTCAAGTTTTCAGTGTATGTGAGCATAGCACCAACTCCTTTCGTAAAAAAGTAGCCACCATCTTTGTAGAAAGTATTATAATTTCCAACTTCTCTCTCCGATTTTGATTATATCAGATTAATTAGTGATTATCAATGATTTTAAGGAATTAATATTATTATTTTAATATTGTTAATAATAATAAGAGTTACACGAAAATGACAATTACGATAGAGATAATTATCGCATAGATAATCAATGAAATATAAATATTTAAAATTTAATTATATATTTAAAAAAAGTGTCTTTTTGGTGAACTAGAAGTAACATTCAAAAGATTCAAATTTTGAGTCTTTTCTTTTTTCTTTTTAGTGCATAAAAGGTTATAATTAGGTATAAAAAAATCTGTAAAAGAAGGAGATTATTTAATGAGTGAACTGAAAAGAACGATAGGCTTTATGCCGGCTTTTATGACTGTAATAGGCTCAGTAATAGGAGCAGGAGTGTTTTTTAAAGCGGCTGTTATTTATAAGACTACAGGGACGATGAGCTTAGGGTTACTTGCTTGGGTGCTTGCTGGTATTATTACTATTTGTGCAGGTCTTACCGTAGCAGAACTTGCGGCATCTATTCCTGAAGTTGGCGGTATGGTCGTTTGGATAGAAAGAACTTATGGGAAAACTGCAGCATTCTTATTAGGATGGGCTCAGTCGGTGATTTATTTCCCTGCGATGATAGCGGCTCTTGCGGTTATCTTCTCTACACAAGTTTTAAATTTATTAAATTTAGATAAAACGTGGCATCTTCCTATAGCCATTGCTGCTGCAACATCGTTAATGTTTTTAAACTTTTTAGGTGGGAAAATTGGAGGAATGATTCAGACGGTAGCTACTATTTGTAAATTAATCCCATTAATAGTAATTATTGCATTTGGATTATTCCAAAGTGATTCACAACCGTTGCAATTATTCCCTGTAGAAGCGGGGAAAGATATTTCATTCGCTAGTGGACTAGGTGGAGCTTTACTTGCTGCGATGTTTGCCTATGAAGGTTGGACGAATGTAGGAAGTATGGCGGGAGAGATGAAAAATCCTAAAAAAGACTTACCAAGAGCAATTTTCCTAGGACTTGCAGTTGTTATGGTTGTATATGTACTTATAAATGTTGCTTACCTTATGACTTTACCATTAGATCATGTTGCAGGTAATCAAACTGTAGCCAGTGATGTAGCTGCGAAGTTGTTCGGCGGTATTGGTGGTAAAATTATCACAATTGGTATACTGATTAGTGTATATGGAGCAATTAACGGTTTTTCAATGGCTGGGATTCGAGTTCCTTATGCAATGGCTAAAAGTGAACAAATTCCATTTAAAAATGTATGGACGAAGTTAAATAAAGGAGCAGTTCCTGTCAATGCGGGATTATTACTTTTAGTAATAGCGTTCTTAATGATGTTAACTGGTAGTTTTGATATGTTAACAGACTTATTAGTATTCGTAATGTGGTTCTTCTACACAGCAACTTTCCTTGCGGTAATTATACTACGTAAAAAAGAACCAAACTTAGAAAGACCATATAGAGTACCTTTATATCCAATAGTTCCTATAATAGCTATTCTTGGTGGAGTTTATACTTTAGTAAGTACTTTAATTTCACAAACATCATTAGCTATGGGAGGAATAGCCTTAACGTTAATAGGATTATTATTCTATACAGAATTACATAAGAAATTCAAAAAATAATAAAAAAGAAACATCGCATATTAGAAAATCTAGTATGCGATGTTTTGTTGTTACTTATTTCTAGTTTCTGAATTTATTTTTTAAGAACATGTTCAATTTATGGGTAAAATTTACTATAATTAACAAGTTAAAAGCATTGATATAGCAACTTTTATAAATAGTTGATTATCATAATTTAATTTGATATAATCAAAACTGGAGAGAGAAGTTAGGGGGTGTAAAACTTCCGATAAAGATGGTGGCTACTTCAATATGAAAGGGGATGGTGCTATGCTCGCATACACTAAAATCTGGAAGAAAGGAGTAGCAAGTTGTCACCTTACGAAGTAGTACAAACTATTATTGGTATAAATCTATTGATTGTAACAATAGTTGGAGTGTGCTTAAAAGCGTTCAAAAATGACAATAAAAAATAACCATCTTTAACGGTAATAGCCCCCAAAATTTGGACAAATTTTGGAGGGCTATTTATTATGAAATTAACAGATGAAAATAGGATAGAGATGTATAGACTTAAGAAAGAAGGATACTCATACAAGGAACTATCTAAAAAGTTTGAAATTGATCCTAGTAATGTGAAGTACATGGTCAAATTGGCTGATTTACATGGTGAAACAGTGCTGATTAAGGGGAAAAATAATTACTATCCACCAGAATTGAAATTAGATATAATCAATGAAGTTTTAATATTAGGACATTCTATAAAATCTACTTCATTAAAGTACGCATTACCAAATCCTGCTTTACTTAGTAATTGGATTTCAAAATTTAAAGAAAACGGGTATAATATACTAGAGAAACCGAGAGGAAGAACTAGTAAAATGAAAAATAATAATAAAAAGATCGAAAAAAATGAATTATCAAAAGTAGAACAATTAGAGAAGGAACTTGAGTACCTACGTGCGGAAAATGCAGTCTTAAAAAAGTTGAGGGAGATAAGGTTAAAACAATCTCAAACGAAGAGAAAACAAAAATAGTAGAAGAATTAAAGGAAACACACAGATTAAATATACTATTAAAGATTTTAGGCTTATCTCGTTCATCATATTATTATACAAAAAATAAAGAAGATAAAGATAAAAAAAATAAAAATATAGAAGAGGCAATTCTATTAATTCAGGAAAAAAACAAATATAGATACGGTTATAGAAGAATAACATTAGAACTTAAAAATATGGGATTTGTAGTAAATCATAAAAAAGTTTTAAGATTAACGAGAAAACTAGGTGTATTATCATTCGTAAGACCTACTAGAAAATACAACTCATATAAAGGAGAAATTGGAAAAATCGCAGATAATATAATAGATAGAGATTTCTTCGCCACAGAACCGTTAAAGAAATGTTATACAGATGTAACTCAATTCAAAGTTGGAGAGGATAAAGTTTATTTAGCACCTATAATTGATGGATATAATGCGGAGATAATAGCTTATAATATTTCATTCTCACCTAACATGAAACAACAACATGAAATGTTATCGCAACTTCAAGATAATAGGTATGATGGCATGATACTACATAGTGATCAAGGTTGGCAATATCAACATATTGAATATAGACAATTCCTTAAAGTAAAAGGAATTACACAATCAATGTCTAGAAAAGGAACATCGGCAGATAATGCATTTATGGAATCCTTCTTTGGAGTTTTAAAATCTGAGATGTATTACGGATTCGAAGATACTTTTAAGAATAAATATGAATTAAAAGAAGCCATTATAGATTATATAAAGTATTATAATGAGGAAAGAATAAAGTTGAACTTAGGTGGATTAAGTCCCGTAAACTATAGAAGAATTAATAGAAACAAATATAAATAAAAAGAGACTTTCATTCCTTTTTACAGTTTAGATTTCTCTCCTATTTAGTCAAGGACAAGGACTACGCCTTTTAAAAATCCTTGACTAAATAGTTCGAAAAATCTAAAATAACTGTAAGGAATGAAAGTCACTAAAAGTAATAAAATTTACTGACTTTAAAGTTTAAAATACTAAACAAAAATAACTGAATATTTTGTCCAATTTTTTGGGTTCAGTACCACTTTGGCAGGTAAGATGGTTATAATAACTAAACCAGAGCCACCGTCTTTAAAAACGGCTCTCTCTTTTTATATTTATATTTTAGTATAGATAAGGTAAAAAATCAAAGATTTTAATAAAAAGACTCCACCAATAATTTTTGGTGGGGTCTCTTTGGAGACACTCCAAAGTGTTTTAATTTAAAAATATAAAACGTACAGGTTATGGTTATAGAAATTTCTTCAGTCTTAAAGCTAGGGTTTTAATCGTATTTAACCTAGGATATTCTAATACTGATAGAAATGTTAAAGAACTAATTTATTATGATACTTTAGCTGCTTAAAACTGAATTATATGATTCTCATAACTAAATCTATCGTTTCTAATATACAAATTCTTGACAAGATAAAATTAAAGAACTAAAATTTAATTTACAATACTTAACTATTTAATTTCAATCTAAAAATTATCTTTTTAATATCTATTTTTTAAAAAAGGAATCATGAGCTTAAAGCTCATGACCCTTCTCATCAGTCCTAAATTTTGGAGACCCGAAAAATAACAGTTGCTGCTGTGATATTTAATATAAAAAGAGATATAGGTGATTATATATATCATATAGTAATTAAAGATGGAGAATTAGACGAGAAACCTATTAGATTTTATAAGAATTTAATAACTAAATTTGAAATTTTTCTTAATGAAAAAGATTGTAGAAAAATAATAGATATATATTGAGAAGATTTATTGTGTTATGGAAATATTTTAAAAGAAAATTAAATATTATTAGTTTAACTAAAGATAAATAAAAAAGTAAAGGGATAGAAAGTGATGTTTTCAGTTTTTAAAAAATCTTATCCTTTACTTTCTTATATGTAGCTAAGTTTTTTATAAATTTAATCTTTGTTACTAGCTAATTAATTTAAAGATTTTTCCTAATAATTATAGCTAAAAAAATTTAGTTAGTTTTAAGAGGAATTATGAATTATTATGTATTATGAGAGAAGTTTTATATTAAATTGCTTTATTAATAAGTAAGTCATATAAAACTTAAGAATCATCTAGTATGTCACATATTATTTTCATATAGATAATATTACTAAAGATTAACTTTACTTCGTGATAGTCATCTTTAATTTCAATATCGGATAAAATATCCTTGCATTGATCTTTTATAGATTGAACAGATAAAAGTTCAATGTAATCGTTATCATTTAAATCTAGGGTAGATAAGTTGTGACAAATTTTATTTCTCATCTGTATCAATTTTAATATAGAATCACTTAATTCATACTCTACTTTTCTTCCTAAGATAGATTTGATACGCTTATTAAATATCAATTCATTAGTATGGGATTTAGTAATTTTAATTATTTGATTTATTTTAAAATCAGGGAAATCATCTAATTTAAATTTATAATTTTGCATAACAAGTGTTTCCTTAGGGTAATCAATATATATTTTTTTAGAAACCATCCCACCATAGTAAAAATATAATCGCTTTATATCATTTAACTCTAATTTATCTAGCTGAGCTATAAAGTATTCTTTAACTTTCTGTTCAAATTTAGAATATTCAAACAAAAATTTATATATTGCTATAGCTTTAATTTTTTCTTCTTTCTCTAATGAATTAATCATATTATTGACCACCAAGTAAATCCTTAATAATTTCAACTCTTTTATTTACATTACTAGTTGTTGTTTTTGATTTTAAAAATGTTGCTTTAATGTCTTTGTTATTAATTATTTTATCAATATTACTATGTAATTCATCTTTATGTGATATTGAAAATGGAATACAAGCATCAATTAAATATTCTTTGTTAGAATTATCACTGAACAAATCTAACAGTTCTATTGTATTATCTAAAAGTGTTTTGATTATTTCTTCTTCTAATGATATCTCTTCCTTTTGAAAAGATTGTAATACATTATCAATCATTTGTTTTGGTCTAGAATTATAATTTTTAACAATACATGATTCAATGTCAGTATTACAGTAAAATGCAATACTTCTATAAAACCTACCATAATCATTAAAACGTTTAATATCGATTGGAGAAAATAATTTATGATAATTATTTTCTTTATTATTAATTATTTCAGTAATGTATTTATCAACTATTTGTGTGACTTTAGAATGGAAAATAGCTTTTCTAATCTCATTTACTTTAAGAGGCTCAGCTCCTTTATTTAATCTTGCAAAAATATCATATTTAGTTTCTGCCGGAGAATTAGAAGTTATTACATAAATATCTAAAATAGATGATAAAATAGTATTAACCTTTTTTTCATCTTGTGAAGTAATTTGTGAAAAATTTTTTCCGTGATAGAGATCTCCATAGTATTCTAGATAGTTTTTATCAAGAGTAATCTTATTTAGAAGAAAATTTTTAATTGTTGATAATCGTTGTTTACCATCTACAACTTCATATTTTTTTGTATCTAAAATACTATCTCCTTCCATTTCAACAACATATATAGGAGGAATGATAATACCCATGAAAAGAGATTCGATAAATGATATTTGTTTTGAAATATGCCATACCTCATTCCTTTGATAATCAGGTTCTAAAATTAGATTCTTTGAATTTATTTTTTGATAGATTTCAGATATAGACCAAGTTTGTTTTACTATACTTGTTTTGTCTAACATTTCTCTTTTAGAATCATATTCATTTTCAGTTGATTCATTTTCAGTTGATTCATTTTCATCTTTTATTATATCATCTGCAAATTGTGCATCATACGCTAAATTTTCTTCGTTCATTTTCATCATCCTTTCAATAGTTCTATTTAATATTAATTAAATTATTGAACTTTTTTATTTCTTCTTTTTCAATATTTAATATAAATGTTTCCATATAATTCCAATCAGGGATATATCCTTCTGAAGAAAAAGCTAGCTCAGTATCTAATATTGGATTACCTATATTTGTCAACTTTATTGGTAATTTAATTGTAATATTCTTGCTATCTCCCACTCGGCATTGTCTACCATAACTCCACTTATAATTTTCAGAAAAATTTATTATTGTTGAAATAAATAAACCTATTTTATCATTCATTATAAAGTTTTTAGGTATTAATATATTTACATCACTAGTTGCACAAAAATTTTCTCTCTGATAAAATGCAGTGCATCCAACTTTTCCTGTAATAATGCAATTCCCTTCAAAATCAGGTTCTAAATTGATTCGTTGGGAAATTCCGTTATTAGTTGCTGCAGCTGAAATATATGGTGTTTTTCCAATTTCATATTCATCAGAGCGATAATATTTTCCAGCTTTAATTTCAAATAATTTATTAAGGTTAAATTCTCTCCAATTAATGGTATTAATCATCAATATGTTCACGCTCCTTTATTAAATAAGAATAATAATCTCTTATTGTTTTTTGGAAATTTGTTGTATTTAAACTAGAATAATCAGTTTTCATATGTGCTTCACACAGCCACTCGGTCTTATAATCAATTTTTTTTAATGCCGATTTCCCATCAACAACTTTTCTCTCTCTATACAATTTAATCCATTCATCTTCGATATCAATCCAAAGACTTTTACCAGTATTAGTATCTAATTGTTCTACTCTCCCTAAGTTTTTTCGTTTTCTGAAACCATCATCTTTATAATAACCGAAAAATGTATCTGAATTCGATATATCAGAATGTTTCTTTCCTATTTTAAAAACCATACAACAAGCAGAGGCACTTGCACCTGGATAGAAAAGTTCATTAGGAAGTGTAAATACAGCATCTAATGTGTTTTCCTCTAAAATTTCTTTTTTTATTTTTTTTATTTCTTTATCAGTACCTATCGCGCAGGCAACAGGTAAAAGAACGGCTAATATAGCAGAAATATTAGCTTCATTTAATGTATCCATAATATATTTTACAAAATATAACCCTTTTGATGGATCTTCTTTTTTATTTTTAGGCCATTTTTTTGTGTATTTTTCTGGCATATGTTTTCTTTGTGCATTATAGGGTGGATTCATTAATATAATATTTGGTCTATTTTCTTGTATTATTTCTTTAAAGTCAAAACAACTCCCTTGTCTTATGTTTGAATTACCATCAGAATGAATTAACATGTTTGTTGTTGCTAGACCATATATATTTTCATCGAATTCAATACCATGAATTTGTTTCTTTTTTATTTTTTCTTGTTCAATTGCTGTTGAGCAATCATCAAGCGCTTGTGTCATAGCTCTTACAAGAAATGATCCGCTTCCACAACAAGGATCTAAAATTACAGACCTTTTATTAACTCCTACAATTTTTGACATAAAATCTGTTATATGGTCAGGTGTAAAAGCTTGATTTTTATCAGATTTACCTACATATTTATTGAATGTAATGAAGAATAAGTTAAGCAAATCTTGACCAGAGGTACTCTTATCATTAATGTAAGGTAAAATTGTTTCTTCAATTGTAGATAATATCTCTCTAAACTCTTCTATTTTTAAAGTCCTAATATCTTGAGACTCAAGTACATTTTTGTTTAATAATGCTAATTTTTCAGCTTTTTCCATACTATCAGTTAGTAGAGTTTCAAGAATTTCTTTTATTCTTATTCTTATTTGAGCAGTGGTTAACGTGTTCGTCTTATAGTCAACATTATTTTTTAATGCAAGTAAACATGTTCCAACAAATTGGCTTCTTAGTTTTTCTGAGATTCCATGTTTATGTAATAATTCATTTAATTTATAAGTGTTTTGCATAACCTTTTCTTTATTATTTACTTTAGATGTATAAAAATCCATATACTCATCTGCATGTCTTAATGCTGTTTCATCTGATAAATAATCAGACTCTGAAACAACACCTCTCCAAACTTTTACTGTGTTATCGGAAGTATTTGCTAATATTGCAATTACCTTATTATTATTCAGTTTTTTTTCGTATTCTACATATGCAGAAAGCTGTTCTTCATCGCTTTTTGTAAAATTTACCTTTGTTTCAATAAGAATGGACACATTTTCTTTAACAAACCTTAAATCTAACTTTTCAAAACATCTCCCTTTTGCATTAATAATAGGTGTAAATTTTAAATGTTTCTCTTTGAATGCTTTTGGATAACTAAATTCATCGTTCTCTATATTAGTAATTAAGTACTCTCGACCTACTGTCGAAATAATATCAGTTCTTATCATAAAAAAACTCCTATTTTATTTTTACTCGTTATTTGGTATTTATTTAACATTTTCTTTTTGTGTGAATTAAACCTTAAATAATATTGTAAGGTTTTATACTATATAATATGTGTGGCTCAACGATATATTGTACACAAGAAATTTGGATTTTGGTTTGGGTTAATAAGAATTTTAAATAGATTTAGTGTGTATCTAAAGTAAAATCATTTATTCAAGAATAAGTGGAATGAATATATTTAGATATTGGCTCTCTTAATTTTATAAAGTCTATTTACTAGTGTCAATTTAAACTGACTAAAGAATATATATAATTTTTTAAAAATTGTTAAATATTTCATATCATTTTCATTTTATTGGTTGCAAAATGGTTGCAACTACAAGAAAAAACTTCAATATAACCTTATTATATCAAGGGTTTGGTAGGTTTTTACAATTATTCCCATTCGATCGTTGCAGGAGGCTTACTTGTAATATCGTAGACTACGCGGTTAACGTGAGCAACTTCGTTTACGATACGAGCTGAGATTTCTTCAAGTACTTCAAATGGAATATGAGCCCAGCTTGCTGTCATACCGTCGATACTTGTTACGGCACGAACTGCAACTGTGTAATCATATGTACGAACATCTCCCATAACTCCTACTGAGCGAATATCTGGAAGACATGTGAAGTATTGCCAGATTTCCCCTTCTAATCCACGTTTAGCGATAACATCACGTAAGATGAAGTCACTATCACGAACGATTTGAAGTTTTTCTTCTGTTACTTCTCCAAGAACACGGATACCAAGTCCCGGTCCTGGGAATGGTTGACGCCAAACGATTTCGTGTGGAAGACCAAGAGCCTCACCTAATGCACGAACCTCATCTTTGAATAAAGTGTTAAGTGGCTCGATTAGAGAAAAACGCATGTCTTCTGGTAATCCACCTACGTTGTGGTGAGATTTGATTGTTTGAGCATTCTTAGTTCCAGATTCGATAACATCAGTGTAAAGAGTACCTTGAGCTAAGAATGGTACGTCGTGAAGTTTAGCACATTCTTCGTCGAATACATAAACGAATTCATTACCGATAATTTTACGTTTTTGTTCTGGATCACTTACACCTTTAAGTTTTCCAAGGAATCTATCTTTAGCATCAACTTTGATTAGATTCATGTTGAATCCACCTTCGATTTCTTTACTGAATGTGTTCATTACAGCTTCAGCTTCACCTTTACGAAGTAAACCGTGATCGATAAACATACAGATTAGCTGATCTCCGATTGCTTTATCTAGTAGGGCTGCAACAACTGATGAGTCTACACCACCAGATAATGCACAAAGAACTTTTTGATCTCCAACTTCTGCACGGATTTCTTCAATTTTTTCATCGATGAAGTTTTGGATAGTCCAGTTTTCAGTACATTTACATACATTACGAATGAAGTTTTTAATTAAGTCATAACCGTATTCTGAGTGACGTACTTCTGGGTGGAATTGGAAGCAGTAGAAGTCTTTTTCTACGTTCTCAGCTGCAGCGATTGGGCAGTTATCACTTGTCGCTACTACTTTGAATCCTTCAGCAAGTTCAACAACTTTATCAGAGTGACTCATTAATACTTGTTGAGTTGCAGGAGTACCTTCGAATAATTTAGCTCCTGGAGTTACGTCAACATTGTGAGCTCCGTATTCTCTACTTGTAGCAGATTCTACTTTTCCTCCTAGTTTGTGTTGCATAAGTTGCATTCCGTAACAAATTCCTAATACTGGAATACCTAGGTTGAAAATCTCGTCGTCAATTGTAAGAGAGTTTTCTTCGTATACTGAGTTAGGTCCACCTGAAAGGATAATTCCTTTAGGGTTCATTTTTTTAATTTCTTCAATAGAAATTTCATTGTCATGTAGCTCAGAATAAACACCAAGTTCACGTACACGACGAGTGATAAGTTGGTTATATTGACTACCGAAGTCAAGAACTAATATAAATTCGTGTTTCACGGTTTTCCTCCTAAAATATACTTTTATTAATATAAACTATTATATCAAGAAGTTAAAGATATGTAAAATCTTAAATGTTAGAATTTTTGTGAATTTTTTTGGTGAAATATTGATTTTTTAACGAAAAAACAGTTAAAAACGAATTTTAAGTTTATGAAAGGGATAGATAATTCGTGAAATAAGATTTTAACTTTTCAAAAAAAACGATAATTTTGGTTTATACGAATTATAGGCGAGAGAAAATTTTATTAAATTTTTTTTGAAAATGTTATAATAAGTTTATAGAAAGTAGGAGGAAAAATAATGGTAAGAGCATATATTGGGACATACACAAAAGCAACTAGTGAAGGAATATATTTAGTTGAGTTATCTGAAGAAGGAAAAGTACTAGAAGTTAGAAATGTAGCTAAGGTTGACAATCCAACGTATTTAGCATTGTCTAATGATAATAAATATTTATATAGTGTATCAAGAGTAGATGGAAAAGGTGCTGTTACAAGCTTTGAAGTTGAAGAAAATGGAACTTTGAAAGAATTAACATCAGTTGCCCAAGAGGGGAATCCTCCTTGTTATGTAGAGTTAAATTCAGAGAAAAATACTTTATTATCAGCGAACTATCATTTAGGTACGATTGATAGTTATTCTGTTAAAAATGGTGAGCTTGTAAAACTCTTATCAACAGATCATCATGAAGGAAGTGGAGTACACGAAAGACAAGAGAAACCTCATGTGCATTTTTCAGGATTTACCCCAAGTGAAAAATATGTCTTTTCTTGTGATTTAGGAACTGATGAGATTACATCGTATAAACTTAATGAGGGAGTTTTAGAAAAAGTAGCTACTTTTAAAGCTAAAGAAGGAAGTGGAGTTCGCCATATAGTATTTAGTAGTGATGAAAAACAAGCTTTTGTTATGACAGAACTTACTAGTGAGGTAATTGCTTTTGATTATGATGGAGAAGGGAACTTAACAAATCCAACATATTATCCTACATTACCTGAAGGTTTTTCATTAGAAAATAAAGGTAGTGCGATAAAAATTTCAAATGATAATAGATTTATCTATGTTTCTAATAGAGGACAAGATGCGATAGTTGTTTTTGAAAATACAGAATCAGGTCTAAAACAGCTTCAAACTATCAGTACTGAAGGAGAGGGGCCTAGAGATTTTGATCTTTCAAAAGATAATATTTTAGCAATTGCGACAAATGAAAATAGTGGAACAATTACTGTGTACACTGTTAATAAGAAAACAGGTGAACTAACTGTTGTTGCTTCTGAGGTAGTTGTACCAGAGGCAGTTTGTGCTAAGTTTGTATAGAAAAATACCTAAGGTGAGGATGCCCTCATCTTAGGTATTTCTTTTATGAATTTCTTTTTTTAACGACGAAGAATGGTGCCCCAAAATTACAATATTCTAGTATGTAATCTTCAAGGTTGTTTATGTTCTTAGGATTGTTGTTATCCTTTGTTAAAATAAATCCAGTAAGTCGTAGTTTTTCGTGAGAAATATCTCCTACGATATATGGTTTATTTTTTAACACATCTACTAGTTTTTCTTCAAATGTTTCTTTTTGAAAGGCATCTTTGAAGTTGTAAACAAGCTCATAAATTGTACCATCAACTTCGAAAACTAAATTGTTTTGCTCCATATTTAATCCTTTCTAACAACTTGTCTCATAACGTATAGTGCTGCGAAAACAAGTGTGTATATTGCAAGTATACCCGTAGCGAAGTATTTCGTACGATCTATTACAATAGTAGTTTTTTCGTAATTATCTTTCTTATCAAAGTTATCATCATTGATGAAGTTTGATTTGATTTTTTCCAGGTTTCCTGTATTATCGTTAGAACTAAAATCAGAGAATACTGTTCCTTCATTTGCAGAAATTGTTTCGTATTTTTGGAATAAAAGTATTTTTTTATTCATTAGAAGGTATGTTACATCTTTAATCGAATGTTTTTCATAGAATAAGTCGTAAATATCTTCATTGAAAGTAATACGTTCATTGTTTATAGTATATGTTCCTGCCTTAAGGGCTAGTTTGTAGTTATAGTTTGAGAATAGATAATCGTAAGTTTTTTGCAGTTTATCAAAATAAGTAGCTTTATCATCGCTTTGGTTTAATACTGTGATAATTAATTTAGTATTTCCACTGTATGCGTAAGTTACACTATTTTTGTCAGAGTAATTTAAACCTAAAACTCTAAATTTATCGGATTCTTTAAACTCAACACTATTGTTAATTTTTTCTCCAGATGCTAAAGTATGTTCTGAATTTTTTGTAATTTCTGTAATCTCAGGATAATTTTTTAGAATTAAGCTAGTAAGGTAAGAGATATTCTTCGCAGTACTAGTATTATTACCATTGTTATCTAGTGATTCTAATTTTGTGTTATGTAGCGACATAGCAGCTAATGTTTCTTTAGCTTTATCAAGAGTTACGTTAAAGTGAGTGAATACAGCTTGATTAAGACCATTAGAATTTTCATTTTCTAATAGGAAGATTGCATCTTTTACTGTAATTGATGATTCTATTTTGTATTTAGAAAGAATGTCATCTCCACTAGCAATATTAATTTTCTCATCTAACGTTATTTTTTTATTTTTCAAGTTGTCAGTAAGTAGGTAAAGTGCAAGGTAGTTTGGTAATTTACCTACTGATACTTTTTCATTTTCTCCACGTTTAGAAATGATTTTTCCCGTGTTTAATTCCGAAACTACAAGATGGGCATTAACATCGCTTAAGTTCGTAACTGCGTTGTTATCAAGAAAGTTATCATCAGCTTTCGAAAAGTTTGGAACTAAAAACACAAGAAGTAAAATCAAAATACCAATTTTTTTCAATCTCATTATTTAAAATCCTTTATTTTAAAATTGTCTAATTTAGAATATTAATATAAAATTAAAGTTCCATTTAAACACATACCTTTTAGTATATTACAAAATAGCGAAAAATTCCAATAAGAAGGAAGGAAAATTTTAGAATTTTTGATTGAAAGCATGTAGTGTAAAATTATGTTTAACATAGAAAAATTTGAAAGTATTAGATTACGTGGTATAATTAGATGATATTTGATTAAATTAAGAGAAAGTTGAGATTTAAGATGAAATACGATGTGATTGTGATAGGGCTTGGTAGTGCAGGGCTTATGATAGCGGATAGGCTTAATGATAGTGGTTTAAAAGTACTAGTTCTTGAGCAAAATAGACGTGCAGGAATAAAACTGCTTTTAACAGGAAATGGTCGTTGTAATGTTATGAGTAGTGACAATGCAGAGGATTTTGTTGCGGCTGTGCATAATGGTAGATTTTTAAGAAGTGCATATCATAAATATAATGTTAAGAAGTTTTTTGATAAGCATAATTTGAAATTAAAACAAGAAAACAGAAGATTATATCCAGCGAGTGAAAAATCTAGAGATGTTGTTAATGCGTTTAAAATAGACCATGCGAAGATTAACTATAAAGAGAAAGTAGAGGATCTGGTATTCGAAGATGACAAACTAGTGGGTGTAAAGACAAATGTTGATACTTATTACGGAAAAAATGTCGTAGTTTGTGCTGGAGGAAAAACATATCCTCAGAGTGGAAGTGATGGTTCATTACATAGAATTTTGAAAAAACATGGTGTGAAGATTACTAAAATATATCCTAGTGAAGTAGCCTTAGTTTTTGAAGATTTTAGAGAATTATCTGGGGTTGCATTGCAAAATGTAAGAATGTTCCATAAAAAAAATGAAAGAAGCGGAGATCTTCTATTCACGCATAAAGGATTAAGTGGACCATTATCAATTTCAATGGGAGAATTCGTAGCTCGTTATCCAGAAGATAAATTCTATCTAGACTTTTATCCTGACCTTAATGAGGAAGAGCTTTTTGCTAAACTATGGGAAGATAATAAATTCTTGAATGGAAAATTACCGAAGAGTTTTTATAATTTTATGATTGAGAAACATTTCCCAGAAAATGTTAGTAAAAAAGAGTTAAGAAAATTTGTAACTAAAATAAAACGTTATGAGTTGGTTGATGTTAAGACGATGCCATTAGAATATGCCTTTACTACAGCAGGTGGTGTAGATCTTAAAGTAGTAAGTCCTAAGACATGTAGTCATAAAAAAATAGAGAATTTATATTTCGCAGGAGAGATTTTAGATTTACATGGAGAAATTGGTGGTTACAATCTTATGGTTGCCTGGTTCACGGGGATGATAGTGGCAGATGCTATTAAAGAAAAGTATGGGATAAAATAAAAATAACACTAATAGCGACATCCTAAGTCGCTATTAGTGTTATTTTTATTTTACTTTTATTCAGAGTGGTAGTATAATAGTTTTATTGAATTTGAAGATGAAAGGTAAAGACAAGTGAAAAAGCATTTTAAAAAAATATTAGCAACATTGCTGATTTTAGTAGTTGTTGCATTTGGTTTTGTTGGAAACTATTTTTATAACTTTGGATTGAATCCGAAGGTAGATAAGAGTGCTATCGTTAATCAAGATAGTGATGGGAGTAAAGAGGATAAAACAGCTTTAAACAAGTGGTTTGATGAAACGAAACAAACTGTTGAGATGGAGTCTGTTACTAAAAATAGACTTGTAGGATATAAATTTGTTAATCCGGACGCTAAAAAATGGATATTTGTAGTTCATGGATACACTAGTGACGCTAAGAAAATGGTTAATTATATCAAAAAATTCTATGACATGGGTTATAGTGTTTTTGCACCTGATTTAATAGCTCACGGGAATAGTGAAGGTGAGTTTATTTCTATGGGTGGTTACGACTCTGATGATTTAGTTAATTGGGTTAAGAAAATATCATCAGAAAATAACAATGCTGATACTGCATTATTCGGAATCAGCATGGGTGCAGCTACAGTAATGAATGCAGTAGGTAAGGATTTACCATCTAACGTAAAAACTTTTATTGAAGATAGTGGTTATGTGAATTTAAAAGTAGAGTTCACATATCAGTTGAAAAAATTATTTAATTTACCGAGTTTTCCTGTAATTCCGGCGGCAAATACAGTGACTAAGATAAGAGCTGGATATTTCTTTGGTGATGTAGATGCAACAAAAGCTTTGAAGGAAACTAAACTTCCAGCCTTAGTACTACATGGTGAAGAAGATGGTTTTGTACCGTTAGAACATGGGAAAGCAGCTTATGATCTAATCACTTCAGAAAAAGAATTTCATAGTTTCCCAGGAATGAAACATGTTCAGGCTGAAAGAAAATTCAGAGAACAATATTGGAATATCGTAGGGGAATTTTTAGAGAAACATTTCTAATGAAAGAAAAAGACGATTGATTTTTACAGGCAATCGTCTTTTTTGAGGAATAATTTTATGAAGAGCAAAATTTAATATAATTAGTTACTCACCGATAATAACTAATTCTTTGTTGAGTTTATTTAAAACTTCACAACCATCTTCTGTTACTAAGACTAAATCTTCGATACGAACACCGAATTCTCCTGGAAGATAAATACCTGGTTCGATAGAGAAAATCATACCCGGCTCACATTTAGTTTCATTGATGCTAGAAATATCTCCATACTCATGACATTCTAATCCGATGTGATGGCCTGTACGATGTGTAAAGAATTCTCCATACCCTTTTTCTGTAATGTAGTCACGACAAGCTGCGTCTATATCGCAGAATCTAACTCCTGGTTTAACAGCAGCAACTCCTCGTTTTTGAGCTTCTAATACTATTTCAAATACTTCGCGTGCTTTTTCGCTTGGTTTTTTCCAAAATACAGTACGTGTCATATCTGAACAATAATTGTCTTTAATCCCGCCCATATCGATAATTATAGCATCACCTGGTTTTACATATCTATCTCCTACAGTACCGTGAGGATTAGCTCCGTTAGCTCCATAAGCGATGATAGGATCGAATGATAATCCGTCGACTTTTAATTCTTCATGAATAGCAAGTAAATCTTTAGCTACATCTTTTTCTGATTTTCTTTCAGAAATACTATTTATAACTCTTTGGCAAGCTGCGTCGTTTAGAATAGAAGCACGGCGCATAAGTTCTTTTTCTTCTTCATCTTTAATCATGCGAACACGATCGACGATTTGAGATACATCTACAAATTTGTTTTCTGGTAGATGATTCATAAGAGGTAATAGGAATCGAGCGGGAAGAACTTTATCTATACCTACGACAGAATCATTTGGTATGATTTTAGCTAGCAGTTCAATAGGATTATCAGTATCAGAATAAACTACTTTTTCTAATCCTAAATCTTTTTCAAGTGGGAAAAGAGCATTGATGAATAGTTTGTGATCACCATTTTCATCAAGTAGCACTGCAAAAAATCTTTCACCTGGATGCTCTAAGTATTCAGTTAGATAGAAAATTGAATAAGGGTCGCTAATTAAAGCCTGATTAATTCCTTGTTGTTTCATTTTTTCTAAAATCTTGTTAGTTCTTGAAAGTTTCACTTTTCTCTACTCCTTTTTTGTCTTATAATCTTTAATATAATTATATCACTAATATTAATCGATTGCAAAATTGTTAGTATAGATGATTATTATATAGTTTAAGAAAGTAATTGAATATTAAAAAATGTTGAGCTATAATAGAAGAGAGGTATAAAAATAGCCGATTAAATTATTTTTTAAAAGTAGAAAATAAACTGTTATGCGATATAACGAATTATAAACAAATACACAACAGGAGGTATTATTATGGGGGGATTAAGGGGTTTATATCCTGAAATTAAAGAAAATTTCTCTAAAATGTTAAAGGTCGATGAGACTCATACTATTTATTATGAGGAGAGTGGAAATCCACAAGGTGTTCCGGTGGTTTTTTTACATGGTGGACCAGGATGTGGAACATCAGCAAGTGCTAGACAATATTTTGATCCAGAATTCTATCGAATTATATTATTTGATCAAAGAGGAAGCGGAAAGTCTACGCCTCATGCGTGCTTAGAGAATAATGATACTTGGCACATTATTGAGGACATGGAGAAAATAAGGGAAGATTTAAACGTTGATAAATGGTTAGTATTTGGAGGAAGTTGGGGTTCTACTTTAGCTCTTTGTTATGCTATTAAACATCCAGAGCGCGTGATAGGTTTAGTATTACGTGGTATTTTCCTAGGACGTAGAGAGGATATATTATGGATTTATGAAAAAGGTGGTGCGAGTAATATACACCCAGAAGCATTCGAGAGATATGAAAGTATAATACCTAGAGATGAACGTCGTGATATGGTCCGTGCGTATTATAACCGTCTAACAAGTGAAGATAGGGAAACAAGGGAAGTCGCGGCAAAAGAGTGGAGCATGTGGGAAGGGAGTCTTGTTACACTTCATCCAGACCCTAACTTGGAACAAAGTTTTGGTGATATTCACTATGCAGTTTCAATGGCGACTATTGAATGCCACTTTTGGATGAATAATATGTTCTGGGATGATGATGATTGGATATTAAACAATATTGAAGTTATAAAAGATATTCCTACAACAATAACTCATGGCCGTTATGATGTTGACTGCCGTGTTGTAGGTGCTTACGAATTAAGTAAAAAGTTAAATAATTGTAAATTGGATATTGTTGTAGCTGGTCACTCAGGAGGAGAACCAGCGATAGTGGATTCATTGGTAAAAGCAACTGATTATTTCAAAGAACTACTAAGATAACAATAGTATATAGGGCATGATCCAAAAACCCCAAATTTTTAAAAAGAGTATATGAGAACTCATAGATGTAGTGGTTTATTGGATATCTAAATTCGCTTTATGAAAGTTTTTAGATATCTAATAAACTGTACGGGGGTGACTCGACAAAATCGATTTTGATATGTACCCCTTTTACTGGACAAACCAGTGAAAGGGGTACATATTATTTCTACGAAATCACGATTTTTGAGTCACTCCCTAGTGAAATGCATATTATAATGTGATAGAATAATAAGTATTATAATTGTGAGGGATTATTTATCGATGAGGTTTTTCACGATTAGTTAGAAAATTCATATGGAAGTTATATATGAAATAACGAAGGAGTAAGGACAATGGAGATAAAAGAAAGAGTTTCTAAGTTAAGAGTATTAATGGAAAGAAATGGAATTGATGTCTATATGATTCCAACAGCGGATTTTCATAATAGTGAATATGTAGGAGAACATTTTAAAGCTCGTGCATTTATGAGTGGATTTACTGGTTCTGCAGGGACACTAATTGTTACTAAGGATTTCGCAGGTTTATGGACAGATGGGAGATATTTCTTACAAGGAGAAAAACAATTAGAAGGAACTGGTATCGAGTTGCAAAAAATGCGTGAACCAGGAGTTCCTACTATTGCGGAGTTTGTTGTTGAAAATACACCAGAGAATGGGGTATTAGGATTCGATGGGCGCGTTGTGACTTTTGGTGAAGGAAAAGACTTAGCTACTAAACTAAAACGTAAAAATGCTACGGTAAAATATGATGTTGATTTAGTTGATGAGATTTGGGAAAATCGTCCGGCGCTATCAGAAGAACCTGCATTTTATATGAGTTTAGAAAGAGCTGGAGAATCTGTAGCTAGTAAGCTTGAGAGAGTTCGTAAAGAAATGCATGAAGTAGGAGCAAATATTCATGTTATCACTACACTTGATGATATTGGATGGTTATTAAATATTCGCGGTATGGATGTTGATTATGTACCAGTATTATTAAGTTATGCAGTTGTTTATGAAGATAGTGTTGACTTATATGTAGATGAGAGAAAACTATCTGATGAAATCAAAAAACACTTGGCAGATCATAATGTACACATTAAGCCATATAATGATATTTATGAAGAAGTGAAACAATTTTCAGGTAACGATGTAGTTCTAGTCGATCCAGAGTGCTTAAACTATGCAGTATTTAACAATATTCCAAAAGAGATAACACTAGTTGAGAGACGTAACCCGACAATTTTAATGAAAGCTATAAAAAATGAGGTTGAATTACAGCACACTATTAAAGCCCATGTGAAAGATGGTATTGCTCATACGAAGTTTATTTATTGGTTAAAACAACTGGTAAAACAAGGTACAAGTGAACAAGAAGATGAACTTTCGGCATCTGCGAAACTTGTAGAATTTAGAAAAGAACAAGGTGGCTTTATTTGTCCTAGTTTTTCTCCGATTTGCGGTCATGGTGAAAATGGAGCTATTGTGCACTATTCATCTTCTAAAGAAACTTCAATTCCGCTACGTACAGGTACTTTCTTCTTAACTGACACTGGTGCGCACTTTGAAGAAGGCTCAACTGATATCACACGTACTACAGCGATGGGAGAAGTTAGCGATAAATTAAAATATGATTATACACGAGTACTTCAATGTCACTTGCGCCTATCGAGATTAAAATTCATGGAAGGTGTGTCTGGAGCTAATGTGGACTTATTCGCTCGTGCTCCATTATGGCAAGATTATGAGAACTTCAACCACGGAACAGGTCATGGTGTAGGTTACTTAGGTAATATTCATGAAGGACCTCATGGTATTCACTGGGGAATCTATCGTGCAGCTGAACCGTTTAAACATGGTATGGTAGTTACTAATGAACCGGGATTATACATCTCAGGATCTCATGGTATTCGTTTAGCGAATGAACTTCTTGTTAGAAAAATAGTAAAAAATGAATATGGTCAATTTATGGAATTTGAAGTGATGACATTTGTACCATGGGATTTAGAGGCTATCAATCTAGATATGCTTACAATTGAAGATAAATATGAATTGAATAAATATCATGCGAAAGTATTCGAAGTATTAGCTCCACACTTTGAAGGTGATGAGTTAGAATGGTTAAAACAAGCAACTAGAGAAGTCTAATTTCTATGAGGGCTGACAAAAAGGTCCTAAATTTTAACAAAGTGCCTATGAAAACTCATAGACGCAGTGGTTTATTGATATCTAATAAACTGTGCGGGGGTGACTCAACAAAATCTTGTTTCTTAAGAAATCACGATTTTTGAGTCACTCCCTACTAATATTATCTAAGAAAAAGTGATATAATAGATTATGTGCAATTAAAGAAATAATTAGCAAATAAAGAGAAGAAGTCGAGGAAAATCAAATGGATTTAAATACACAATTAAAAAAATATGCTCAACTTATTGCGAAAGTTGGATTAAATGTTCAAGAAGGTCAACCGGTATTAGTTCGTGCTAGTACTGAAACACGTGAGTTTGTAGCAAAAGTTGTAGAAGCTTGCTATGAATTAGGAGCAAAAAGAGTATCAGTAGAATGGCGTGATCAAGAATTAACAAAATTAAATTTAAAATATCAAAGTGAAGAGTCGTTAAGTACGGTTGGTCAATGGTACGTTGATAAGTATCAAGTTGAATTAGATGAAGGTGCAGCATTCTTATCTATTATCGGAGATGATCCAGATGGATTAGCAGGTGTAGATAGTGCTAAATTAAAAGCATCTATGGTAGGTCGTTCAAAAGCTATGCGCAACTACATGAAATCAATTATGAGTGACGAATGTCCATGGTGTGTAGTCAGTGCTTCAACTGTTGGATGGGCGAAGAGATTATATCCTGAATTAAACGATGAAGAAGCTTATTTAAAACTTTGGGATCAAATCTTAAGTGCTTGTCGTTCAACTGGAGATGACCCTGTAGCTGAATGGGAAGAACACATTAAAGTTTTAGATGAAAAAGCAAAATTCTTACACGAAAATGAATTAGTTAAATTGCATATCACAAATGACTTAGGAACTGATTTGTATGTAGGATTACCTAAAAATCATATTTGGCAAAGTGCAGGAAGTTATGCTAAAAAAGCTGATCGTTTCGTAGCTAACATCCCTACAGAGGAGGTATTTACAATGCCTCATAAAGATGAGACAAGTGGTATTGTTTATAATGCTAAGCCTCTAAACTATAGTGGGGTATTAATTGATAATTTTTGGTTGAAATTTGAAGATGGTAAAGTCGTAGACTTCGGAGCTGAGCGCGGTTATGATGTTCTTAAAAACTTATTAGAAACAGATGAAGGTTCAAGAAGAATAGGGGAAATGGCATTAGTACCTTATGATTCACCAATCTCAAATACAAAAATTCTATTCTTAGAAACATTATTTGATGAGAATGCAGCATGTCACATTGCTCTTGGTAAAGCATATCCAACATGTGTTCAAGGTGGACCAGAGATGACTGATGAACAATTAGCAGAAGTTGGTGCTAATGATAGTTTAGTTCACGTTGACTTTATGATTGGAGAAGCGACAACAAATATTACTGGTTATACAGCAGATGGTAAAGAAGTAGCAATTTTCAAAGACGGAAATTGGGCTTAATAATATAAAAGATACACAGTTGGAAAGTTCTTCGGCTGTGTATTTTTGTGGCACAAACTAATAGAAGTTTTTAAAAAATACATAGATTATCGTGGATTTTATTTGCGAAAAGAGAGTAAATATGTGATAATAGAATGTACTAATATTTAGGGGTGATTAAATGCGTTTGGATAAATTTTTAAAAGTATCAAGAATTATAAAAAGAAGAACAGTTGCTAATGAAATATCTTCAGAGGGACATATAGCGATTAATGGTAAAAAGGCGAAACCATCTAGCACTTTAAAAGTAGGGGATAAGATTACTATTTACTTTGCTAAGAAGGAAGTTGTGTATGAAGTACTAGAATTAAAAGATAGTACTAAGAAAGAAGATGCAACAAAAATGTTTAAAATCTTATCTGAAAAATTAAGAGAAGTAGAAGATGAGAGAGCAAAATAGCCAATTCCAAAAAGATGTCTTAAAAGCAAAAGCTAAGTATAGAAAATTCCGTAAGTTTATTATATTAGCTATTATGACTTTCGCTTTAGCTGTAACACTACTACAAACATTTCTATATATTCGAGATAAGAAACAGATCAATGCTCAATTAGCCGAACAAAATCAGATGATTGAAAATCTTGATAAAGAGAATAAAGTAAATGAGTTAGTTATAGATAAATTAAAAGATCCGTACTTTATAACTGATTTGGTAAGACAAGAATATGGTCTTAGTTATCAAGGGGAATTGATTTTTAATATTCCATTACAAGAGAATTTCTTACAAGCGACGATAAAATCTATAATGCATGGGAATCTAGAAAAATCTGGGGATAACAATGGTAGGATTGATGATAGTAAGATACCTGAGTTAGCTAAAAAAGATAATAAGAAATCATCATCTAAAAAAGATTCTGAGAAAACTACTGACAAACAAGACACTAAAAAATCAAGTGATAAGCAAACTAATGATAATACGTCAGATAATGAGGATGAAAATAAACAAGAAGCTAATCAGACACAAAGAGCAACTAATAATAAAAATTCAAACACTAATAATCAGAGAAGTAACAGAGGATAATCAACTGTTACTTCTTTTTATTATTTTTAGTTGATACAGAATATTAGATAACTACTTTATGAAAAAATACTTCTGAATGTTAATAAAAGGAATAGTTAATGTGGTGGAAATAACTAAATGCTAAAGAGTAAAAATGTAGTATTAAATTTATTATATTTAAGTATAAATATTTGTTAAAAAGGCATTAAAATGTTAATATAATAGGTGACAAATTTAATTATATACATAAATCGGAGGAGATTATGAATAAATATCTAGGTGATGCTTTGCATACCGACCTTTATCAAATTAATATGGGATATGCATACTTTAAAGATGGAGTACATGAAAGAAAATCATATTTTGATGTGTATTTCAGAAAAATACCATTTGGAGGAGGATATGCTGTATTCGCTGGACTAGCCAAAATTATAGATTATGTGAATTCATTTGAATTTTCAAAATCTGATATAGAATTTTTACATGAATTAGGGTATGAAGAAGACTTTTTAGAATATCTAAGTGCTATGAAATTTACAGGGAGTATTCGTTCAGTAAAAGAGGGAGAAATTATTTTTGCTAATGAGCCACTACTAAGAATCGAAGCTCCACTTATTCAAGCGCAAATAATGGAAACAGCTATTTTAAATATTGTGAACTATCAAATACTAATAGCTACAAAGGCTGCTAGAATCAAGCACTTATGTCCAGATGAAGTTTGTATGGAATTTGGTACTCGTCGTGCTCATGAATTTGATGCGGCAATTTGGGGGACGAGAGCTTCTATTATCGGTGGATTTGATGCTACAAGTAACGTAAAAGCTGCAAAATTATTTAATATTCCATGTAGCGGAACACATGCTCACTCATTTGTTCAGGCTTATGAAGATGAAGAAGTTGCATTTAAAAAATATGTAGCTGCACACAAAGATTGTTATTTCTTAGTTGATACTTATGATACATTGCGCTCTGGAATTCCTACCGCTATTAAAGTAGCTGATGAATTAAAAGATAAAATTAATTTCCATGGTATTAGATTGGATTCAGGCGATATAGCATACCTATCAAAAGAAGCAAGAAAAATGTTAGATGAAGCGGGTTATCCTAATGCGAAAATAGTAGCATCAAATGATTTAGATGAAGATACAATTACTCACTTAAAACAAGAAGGGGCATGTATTGATGCGTGGGGTGTAGGTACAAAGCTTATAACTGCTTATGATAATCCTGCGTTAGGTGCTGTTTATAAACTTGCATGTTTAGAAAATGATAATGGTGAGATGATTGACAGGCTAAAAGTCTCAGAAAATCCTGCAAAATTAACTGTTCCAGGTGTAAAAAGAGTTTATAGAATAATAAATACAGAGACAGGTATGGCAGCAGGGGATTACATTGCATTGGAAAAAGAAGATGTGAATGCAGAACAAAGTATAAAACTTTTCCATCCAACTCATACATATTTAGCTAAGGAAGTGGAGAACTTTAAAGCAATAGATATCCATGAAGATATTTTTGTTAATGGTAAGCAAGTATATGAAGTACCAACAGTACATGAAAGTGCTAAGTATTTCCAACAAAATAAAGGGTTATTATGGAATGAGTATCTTCGTTTGTTAAATCCAGAATTCTATCCAGTAGACTTAAGTACTAAGTGTTGGGAAAATAGAAAAGAAATATTGGAAAGAGTAACAAAAAAATCAAAATAATTAGGTGATAATATGACATTGCAACAGGAAGTAATAAAAAGATTAAGATGTAAACCTGAAATTAATGAAGAAGAGGAAATAAGATTAACAATCAATTTTCTAAAAGATTATGTAAAGAAGAATAGTTTTATAAAAAGTTTAGTATTAGGTATATCAGGTGGGCAAGATTCTACTCTTTGCGGTAAACTATGTCAAATGGCAATTACTGAATTGAGGGAAGAGACAGGTGAAGAGTATAACTTTATCGCTGTTAGACTACCATATGGAGAACAATTTGATGAAGATGACTGTAACGACGCATTAAAATTTATTAATCCGGACAAAGTATTTACTGTTAATATAAAAGACGCGGTAGATGCTAGTGTAAATTCATTAAAAGTAGCAGGTGTAGAAATTACTGATTTTGCGAAAGGTAATGAAAAAGCAAGAGAAAGAATGAAAGCTCAGTACTCTATTGCTACTATGAATAAAGGTATAGTCGTTGGTACTGACCATGCAGCGGAAGCTATCACTGGATTCTTTACAAAACATGGAGACGGTGGAGCAGATATTGTACCTCTATATAGATTAAATAAAAGACAAGGGAAAGCATTATTAAAAATGTTAGATTGTCCAAAACACTTATATCTGAAACAACCAACTGCAGATTTAGAAGAAGATCGTCCTGCTTTAGAAGATGAAGTTGCACTTGGAGTAACATATAATGACATAGATGATTACTTAGAAGGAAAAGAAGTCCCTGATAATGTAAAAGAAATAATAGAAGGACATTATTTAAAATCAGAACATAAGAGAAACTTACCAGTTACTGTGTTTGATTTTTACAATATATAGTAGAAATAATTACAGAGGGAGTGACTCGACAAAATCGTGATTTTGGAGAAGCAAGATTTTGTCGAGTCACTCCCTCACAGTTTATTTGATACCTAAAAAGCTTTTATAAAGTGAATTTAAATATCAATAAACCAATGCATCAATGAGTTCTTATATGAACTTTGTTAAATTTTAGTACTTTTGACTTAGACTCTTCCTCTTATTAAAATAAAGGTTTAACTAGTGAATTAGATAATATAGAGAATAAAAATGAAAATAAATTAAAAAAACTTGTTGACATAATATGAAAGTGATGATAGAATAGTAAAAGTCTTCTGATAGAGAAGACGAACAATAAAGAATTTCTAAAGAACTAATGTTAAGAAAAACCTTGACAAAAGATAATAGAAATGCTAAAATAATTACTGTCTCATTAAGACAACTTCATCAAAATAAACTGTAAAAATAGTTTTTAAAAAATAAAAAAACTATTGACAAGTTCTAAAATAGATGATAAAATAGTAAAAGTCTTCTCAAGAAGAAGACGAACAATCAAACATTTCAAAATATTAAATGTTAAGAAATTATAAAAAAGTTCTTGACAAAATATAAAAGAAATGATAAACTTATAAAAGTCTTGAAGAAAGACAAACTCAATTATTTCAACGAAGTAAACGGTTCAAAAGTTTTTGAAAAATATAAAAAACTTCTTGACAAATGTTCGAAGAAATGATAGAATAATAAAAGTCTTCTAAAGAAGACGAAAAACATTTTTAAAAAAGTTTTTAAAAAAAAGCTTGACAAAGAGATTTAAAAATGTTATAATATAAAAGTTGTTAATCGCAACAATTTGAACATTGAAAACTAAACGAATTAAGTCAACGTTAATTCCAAAAAGGACAGTTTTAAAAAGAAACTATAAAACTTTTTAATGAGCTAATCAAGCTAACAAATTTATTTGGAGAGTTTGATCCTGGCTCAGGACGAACGCTGGCGGCGTGCCTAATACATGCAAGTCG
>ERZ1699257.70-NODE-70-length-39289-cov-5.140289_pt1 | contig 39289 bp, 48 predicted proteins | sample MGYA00581521_ERZ1699257 | MGnify/ENA primary metagenome ERZ1699257 (study PRJEB42319, sample SAMD00040330) | human oral metagenome | material: saliva | host: Homo sapiens | study: EMG produced TPA metagenomics assembly of PRJDB4115 data set (Metgenomic analysis of... | reverse complement strand
GTTTGCTACCGTTGAAACAATAACGATCAGTCCATAAAAGAGCTGTGCCGTATGATTCATGAAATGACTACTAACTATTCCAGTAGCATAGGGCATAAATGAAACAAAAAATAAAAGATACAAATTCTTTCAAATTCCTCCCTTTTCAACTTGGCTAACTTGACCTGCATTACCTAGGTCGCTTTGCTTTAAATTATACTTTTTTCTTAAACATTTGATACGAGTAGGTATTTCTTGTGAGTAATTTTCATCAAAAAATTTCATATATAATCTCCCTATAATCATGGAAAAGTAGTAAAAATAGTTGTTATCCTAGTTGATTAAAAAAATCTCTGATTTCCTCATCTTTTATAAAATAATATATAATTTTCCCCTCTCTTCTAGTGTCCAAGATGTTTTGATTGGCTAGTTTACGAAGATGGTGGGAGGCAGATGCCATACTGAGATTTAATAAACAGGCTATATCGCAGACACAGAGTTCTTCGACGGCAAGGAGATAAAAGATGATATTTATCTGTTTATTATCGGTAAATTTTGATAAAATGCGAAGTGATTTTTGGACTTTTTCCTTTTCAAGGTAGTTCGTTGCGGTTGTAACATTTTGTTGATTTATAACATCCACTTGACAGATACTATCTTTTTTCATAATTTTTTCTCCTAGCCTAACACAGCCCATAGCATGTCAAAGCTGTTGTTTTCAATCAGGATATACATCCCCAATCCTAAATAGACAACGGCAATAAACCATCTGCTATATTTTTCCAAAGTTTCTCCAACAGAAGGGACTTGTGCTAATTTTTGGGCAGAAAAAACCAAGAGATAAATCATGACTAGAAAAGTAAGTAAAGTCACTATCAAATTCGCTAAATTTAAGGTGGTAAAATATGGGACAAAGACACCAATATTGTCAGCGCCACAACTTGCAAAAGTAATCATAGCGACTAGAAAAATCAGGTTTTTATTGTCTTTTCGCAAACCATCTTTTGCAATAGCTTCTCCATCAGAATCTCCTAAAAGCAAAACTTTGAGGCCTAGGAAAATTGGAATCAAACCGAGTAAACCTAAAATCTCTTTACTAGGAATATAATTTAAGACAAATGCAAAAAGCAAACTTAGGAATATTAGACTAACAGAGCCTAGAAATTGTCCTAAATAGATGTTAATGATGTCCTTTCTGCTTTTTCTTTTGGCAAAAAATAACATTAGGATAATAAGTAAGTCTACGGCTGTCCCAGAATACAGGATTATTGAAGTAACAATATTTTGAATCATAAAACACCTCATTCAAATATATTTTTGAATGTATTCTAACATTAAACTTTGTAGATGTCAACTTAAAATCCACCAATTAATAATTGCATGTCAATATTTGTATTGTGAAACTAGTTTCAGAAATATATAGTCTTAAAGTATGTCCACTGCCAATGATTTTTTCAATATTTAAGAGGAGATTTATAATGGTTCATTTCTATAAATTTATAAACGAGTTATATATTTTGTTTAACCAATTATTAACTATTTTTATCAATAATCACTTCATTAATTTGTACTTTTTAATTTTCCCAATTTGTAAAATTAAACCAGAAAAAAAGCATCTCGTATTAGACGAAATGCTTTCAATAAGTATAAATAAGTTTTAACGTTTACTAAATTGTGACGCTTTACGGGCTTTTTTCAAGCCTGGTTTGACACGGTTTGATTTCAGTTAATTTATAAACAGCTTTATATCAAACTTTAGCAGACTTGTACTGCTTTTTTATTTCAAAAAAATTGAATAAGTTTGATTCAATGAGAGTACTTCAGTCATGATTAGTTTCTATAATTTATAACTTTTTCTTTTAACAAAAATTGCAATCTTTGATTTAATTTTAAACTGTATCAAAAGTAAACAACTAAACATGAATAGAGATGGTAATATTTCCCTTTGATACTGTCAATAATTATGTGTAAACACTTAAGTAGAGTTATGGAGTGTTAATCAAATAAGCTTTCAGAGGTTTGTCGAATAAATGCTGTGCCAAATCCGGTAGGGGAACTGATAAAAAATTAAAAGATTATCCGTATTCTCCAGACTTTCCTATACTTTGGTTTCCATTCGGCGATAAAGTCCTCTGAAGCTTGCACTGCCATTTCTAAATTTTCAGCACGATAAATCGTTTTAAATTGCTCCAGAATAACCGCTCTATCTGCTCGTTTCACTTTACTAGCTAGATTTCGACTAATATGAATTAAGAAACGTTGTTGTTTAGCTAATGGGTAAGCCTGACTTACAATCTGCTCAAGCCCTTTGAAGCCATCGGTCACTACAAGAGAAACCTGTTGAATTCCTTGGTTTTGAAGCTTGTCTAACAGGGTGGACCAAGAAGCATTGTTTTCATTTGGGGCGATTTCATATCCAAGAACAGCCTTCTGTCCTTCTGGTGTAATGCCAAGTGCGATATGAATACATTCTTTACTAACGGTTTCACGTCTTAATGGAAGATAGGTTCCGTCAAGAAACAAGACAGTTAATTAGGTTCTAAGCCTCGCTCAAGAAAAGCAGCGACATTTTCCTGAGTTGTTTTTGAGATGTTAGAAATTGTGGCAGAACTAAAAAGGCCGACAATTCTACTTGAAGCAGATCGTTCATAACTGTTTCAAGAGAAAAACGGAAAAATTCATCGATATCTCGTTTTTGAGCTAGGAAGTTAAGTAGTTCAGTGGAAAATTTAGTTATAGAAGTAAATCTCTTTCTAGTAATGTGTTGCAACTCTACTATAACGGATTTATTCCTTTTTGTGTTTACACAACTTATTTTACACTACCGCTTTTAAATTCATATTACTTTGTAAAAAATAATTTAATATTACTTTTTATATGCAATCATTACACCAACTGGTGCAAGACCTCCATTTACCAATTTCATTTCAGCTACTGAAAATCCATATTCATGGATAAATTCTTCAAATTGCTTTTTATCCCATTCTTTATACATCTTAAACCCTACAATAGACATCAGCCGTTTTTTGAATTTACTTTGTTTTTCCTCTTTCCATAAAAAAGTGGGAGCAAACAAAGTACCATTAGGTTTTAATACCCTATATATTTCTTTCATTGCCTTGTCAGGCTCGGGCATAATATGAAGTGCATTAGCTATTACTACACAATCAAATTTCTCATCTGTATAAATCAATGAAGTAGCATCAGCTATTTCAAAGACAAGGTTCTCGTATTCTCCATGTTTTCTTGCTTCAAAAATCATTTGTTTAGAAAAATCAGTTGCAATCCAACTTTTCGTATATTTTGAAAGGTTAAAGGATAATTGACCTGAACCACAAGCAAGTTCAAGTACATTCATATCCTTACTCAAATAGGGGTTTATGTATCCGCAAACTTTATCATAAACACCTTTATCCTTCTTCATAAAAGGAGCATACAACTTGGCGAATTTATCCCAAAATTTTTTGTTACTCTTATCACTCACCAGCAAAACTCCTCCCAACAACAAATTTTAAACTCTCTCCGCTTTTAGCATTTCACATTATTCCTTAAAGATGAAAGCTAATTGCAAGTTAGTCTAAATTAACTAATAATATTTTACCATTTTTTCTATGCCCGCTTTTCATAGCACTTGACAGTTGCCTATAAAGTTAAAGTAAACATCGACTTGTTATTTTCTATTGTAATTTCCTCTCTATTTCTGATTCTATTTTATCAAAAGTAATCTGAACAGTTTATAAATGTTTTTACTTGGAAAAATCAATAATGATATAATAGAAGAAAACGGAGGTCAACTATGCAAAAAGAAGCTACTATTTCAGACAATCAGCTTTATCGCTATAAACTATCTCGTACCTGGGACTCAACAAAACCTACGATTCTTTTTATTGGTTTGAATCCTTCAATTGCCGATGAAACTATCGATGATCCGACAATCACACGATGTATAAATTATGCAAAAGCTTGGGGATATGGAACCTTACTTATGACTAACTTATTTGCTTTTAGAAGCACTTACCCAAAGGATATATATTTAGTTGATGATCCTATAGGAGACGAAAATGATAATTATATTTTAGAATGTGTTGCACAATCTGATTTAGTAGTTGCCTGCTGGGGAAATAATGGTATGTATATGAATAGGGAAAATATCATTAAGGATCTTGTACCCAATTTATATTGTCTTAGAAAAAATAAAAACGGAACCCCACATCATCCACTCAGACTTCCTAGAAATATTCGACCAATACCATTCAATTTCTAAATATGACTTTCCGAAAAACAACTATTTTTTATACAAAAAAGACATCCAAGAGAAAATTCTTGAATGTCTGTAAACGTTGATAGTATCGTATTGATTAACGTTTTGAGAATTGTGATGCTTTACGAGCTTTCTTCAAGCCTGGTTTGGAAAGTATGGGTTTCAGTTGGACTAAAAATAGTGTAATATCAATATTCTATAGTTTTCAACTGCCTTTTTATTTCAAAAAATTTGTATAAGTTTTATTGAATGAGGGAAATTTCAAGTAAACAACTTAGCTGTTATTACTCCCGAATAGAGTTTCCCACTGAGTAATTGATAATGGGAGTATGGGTTTGTTTTTCTTATAAAAATCTAATAGGTCATCATTAGTTATTCGAACCACATTGTCAATCTGATTTAGATTGATTATTTTAGGTGCATACAGATATACTATATACCCATCCTCAACATATCGGTTGAATTCTAAAGCATCAAGTTCTTTGGCTTTTTTCCCCTTTACTTGAAGTACCGCTTTTCTAGGGTTACAAACATCCCTTGAAATCATTTCACACTCGATCTTAATTGTAGTGGATTTATTTGCTATTGAATTAGATAAAACATAGTAGTTCTCTTTTATTTGTAAATAAGATATTACAAGTTCCTCTAAGTCAAAATCTGGCAGATTATCTAAAAGATTACCCTCTTGTGGAATAACCTTATAATATTTACTGTTTGATAATTGATTAAAAATTGTTTTCGAATACTCAATTATTGTTCTATCACGAATTCTTTCAACAGTACCACCTCGTGGCCTATTGAAGGACGATTTAATTTGACCAGGAACTTGCATTCCAAAATTATAAGCTTCAACTGGTAAGACTGCTCCAATATCCAATCGTTTATCACATACTACTTCAACAGACGACTTAACTCTACAAATCCAGTAACTACCATCTAGATCTCTTGTCCAGAATAAGTCGTCTACTTTTGCATCCCTAAAAACGTTAATTGCTGGGTTAGCTCTTCTAGATAATTCTTTAACCCTATGATAATACTCTTGAAAACTCTCACGATAGAGATATTCACTCTGACCACTCCACCCAATAGCAACATACTGTTTTTTACTATTTAAACAGAAATCCACCAATTCCTGCCTAAAATCAGTCCCAGTCTTCAAGTGTAATCTCACTACATTATCCATAAATTTTACCTCATCAAGGATAGAATTACAGTATAAGTATATCATAAATAACAACAAAATCTTGACTTTCCGAAAAATTAGTATTTTCCCGAAAGTTTATTATTTGCTGTTATAATAGACATGCAAAACTTGTTCCAAGAATTTTTTAGACTTGTTATCATCATAAATACTGATTTTAAGGGATTTAACTACTAGTAAACTTAACAACTTCTATATATTTTACACTATATAGAACAGTAAATGGACAGTGACAGCATAATTGAAGAGTGAACAAAAATATGAGAATCTTGTTTCTTTATCCAATTAAGCTTTGTTTGCTGAACATAGTTGATTTATTCACCATACTTCCCATTACGCCGTAAAACGCTATACTTAAGATTTCAAACAACCATATTAATAGGAAGAGAACTTCATTATTCCTCTTAGTTCTATAAAAAGTGTGGCTAATTTGAGGCAAAATATTAAATTAAATTTGCCACAAATCGTAAGAAGTGGTTTGACAAGATTTTATTTTATATGAGTTTTAAAAGACTCCATATCAATCCCTAGCAAGAAACAATTTCTTATTCATTTCAAAAACTATGAATAAGTTTAATCGAAACAGGAGAATTAGTTTAAACATCTTCTTCAACCGTAAAAAAAAAAAACACTTTGCAAACTGCAAAGCGTCGTTTTCGTTTATAATTTGCTGTCTAGTAACAATTAATTTGTAGAGAACTAGCTAACTTTTTGAGCTTTCTTAAGGCCAATTTTGACAAGATTTTGTTTTAATTTATTTTAGTATCGCTTGATACCAACATCTTTTTACCTTCTATTACAATATTTAATAAAAAAATTGAATAAGTTGGATTAAAAAAGGGAAAGTTTTCCCTTCTGTTATTATCAATATCTTTCTTTCGGGCTAGGAAGTTAAGTAGTTCTGTAGTAAACTGAGTCATAGGAATAAATCTCTTTCTAGTAATGTTTCGCAACTCTACTTATTCCTTTTTGTGTTTACACAACTTATTCTACACTACCAATAGGGATACTATCAATAATTTTATCTAAACTATAAATTTTCCGTTTTATAATAGTATTTATTTTTTCCTATATTTTTTGATCATTTGATATGTATCATACTTCAAATAAGATAAAGGCTCATTCCTATATTTGGTATGATCAAGATATACTGCATCTCCAAAAATCATTTGATCAAACCATTGCTCGGATAATAAGAAATGCTCTTTTGGATCTATTTTTTTTAGTAAGTTGTTTCGATATTCTTGACAATATTTTTTCTCTGCATCAAATAAACGTTTTACATCAACTGAATGAATCTCATACGCTTCATCCAATTTCAAAATTTTAACATCAGGGACTGTCTTTTTTACAGTAATTTTTCCCGATATCAAGTCAACTATAAATTTCAGCTTTCTATCTATTTCAAACTCTTTATCAAATGGACAACATTTCATTTCATGAGTCGACTTTGTATGGTTGCAGGTAGAGCAACTAGGAACTAGATTATATAAAGATAATGCAAAATACGGCATCTCATCTTTACTAAAGAAATGGTCAAATTGACGCCCCGACTCTCTATCACCCCTATTATTTATAAAGCTACGATTACAATACGGACAAACTGTTAGTCTAAGTGCTTTAGACAATTCAATGTTATTTTTTTTTCCTTTTCCTCTTTCTCTTTCTTCTGTATAAACAGAATACTTTTTTTTATATCTAGTTAAAATTTCAGACTTTTTAAAAGTTTCAGATCTTTTTAAAATATCTAAATCTTCTTTGAGTCTCAAAATAATACTCTTATAAATCATTTTTATATACTTTTTTTCATTATTTTTTTTTTCAGCTAATTCCTCATCTCCTATTGTTTCAAAACAATTAATGTCTTTTTTTATTTTAGCCAATTCCCCATCTCTTATTTTTTCAAAATAATTAATGTCTTTTTTTATTTTAGCTAATTCCCCATCTCTTATTTTTTCAAAATAATTAATGTCTTTTTTTATTTTCTTGATTTTATTGGTACTTTTTAAATTAAAATATATAGACTTCAATCTTATAAAATCCATTGTAATCAACTCTTCAAAGTTCAATACCTTTTTTACTTTAGTCGCTTCTATATCTTTATTCAGTAATCGAACTATGTCACGTTGTAATTCTTTATCAACTTTTCTTTCAATATATTTTTTATACTCCGCCACTGCTGTATCCGGATATCTTCCAATATAAATCATTAGAACTCGCTTCCTTCCAACTCTCTCAACTGACTTTTAAGTTTTTCAATCTTATTTTGTTTATCATCTGAATAAAAATCAATATCATTAAATAAATAATTAAAATAATTTCGAATTATTTCTTCCCCAATTGAATTAATTAATCTATTTAATGTTTCCTTAAAAACAGCAATATCATTAATTAAAGTTATATTCGATAGCCCTAAAATATCCTTTAACCTACCACAGTTCTCCGCAGTTAGTTCAAATTGCTGTTCTGAGCTTAATTCATTTAATAATTGCGAGAGGTTGATTAATTTTTCGCTAACAAACTTTCCTTGAACATCTTCTAAAAAAAACGAATTATTAAATAATGTGTAAATATTTTGTCCGAAAGTTTTCTCTTGTAATTGGCTATCTCCAAGATAAATAATATCTTGATTTAATATATCTGAAAGAATTATCGGCGAATGAGTAGTAATAATTACCTGAAGTTCCTGACCATCTGAACATAAAATTTCAGATATTAGGGGTAATACATCACTAACCCAAAGACGCTGCCATTCTGGGTGTAAGCCTAGATCGACCTCATCTACTAATAATAACTTATTAGGTATATTACCATAATTTTTCTTACCAGAATATAGCCTACCTAGTAAGTTCAAAATAGACATTTCACCAGAACTCAGTCCATCCCAAGAGAATGATAAGACACTAAATACTTCGTATAAAATATTGCAATTTTCTACATTTGTTTCAGGGTAGAAAAATTCAATAACACCATTGATAGTATGTATATCATCTATAGAATATAGTTTAAATACTCTACCTGATTCAAGAAAATCATTAGAAGCATCGGTAATTAAAGAATACACCTCAAAGAATTTTTTTACCTGCTTAGTGAATGTAGAGGAAACCATCTCACTAAGCAATTCATAGAATTTTTCAGTTACTGTAAAATTTGTAGAATTAATTTCATTAAATAATAACTTAATTGGATTTTCATTATATTTTACTTCCAATTGATTCAAGCTGTCAGAAATTAGTAATTCATCAAACAAAATAGAAATAAATTTTTTTCTAAACACGCCCTTATATTTATCAGATATTTTCAATAAATCCTCAGCATATTTAGACAAATAACTATTGAGATATTTATCTTTTAGCCTGTATATTGCTTCTCCTTCATCAGAAAGACAGACTTTAATATTTTTTTTACGAAAGTCAATTAACTCCGAAATTTTTTCTAGGTCTTTTGCAACTACAGCTATCTGATTTATTACATCATAGCGGTTTAATTCACGTAAGCTCTTTGTTTGTAAGAAATAAGAAGTTGATACATCATAACCAATTATATTTTTCCCAATAGGACTATATTCAATTGCAGATGAATACTTAATAATTGCAAAGTTATCTTTAATATATCTAACACTCTTTCTATCTACGTCTATATCTGGTCTTGCAGTCTGTGACTTTTCAATTCCAAATTTTATTGTACCATCATTAAATAAAAGGTCTACTCCTGCTCTATTTTGAAGTATACTATTCAAAAATCTAGTCTTTCCTATGCCATTTTTACCTACAATACAAGTTAACGAATTGATTTTAGCATAATATTTAAACCTAAATCCTTCGTTTATCACTGGGAATAACTTTTTTTGTGGCTTATAATAAATTTCACTTAATTTCATATTACACAATCTTCCTAATACATTCAAAATGACTTTTTATCATATATAGTTCTAAATTATTTAATAAACCTTCAATGTCAATATCAAGATACATTGCCCCCTGAAAGTTCCCCCTTGTATATTCTTTATCGATTATATTTCTAAAACCATAATTTTCATTATAAAGTTTTTCTATATGAGGTATAGTTTCACCCGAGGGAGAAAATTGATTTGATTGAATTAACTCTTCAAAATTTTTTTCAACTGCATTATTCGGATCTGGAATAAAGACCTGGTATACTTCCTTAAAGAGTATTTTAAAAGGCCATCCTTTTCTTCCTTTCCATACAAAGTCCAGTTCTGTAGATGAAAAACATAAAAAAACTTCCCCAAAGTAGACGGCGGCATTCTTATTCGTTATAAAAATCAAATCTCCTTTCTGAGGTTGTCTCTTTGTAAATTTCCTATCCCTATCACTATACCCCCAAATTGAATACGAATCATTGTTATCTTCATATATTTCTTGATAATGTTCGTTCATATTCCCTATGGCTCTCAGAATATCTTCTTTATCGACTTTGTTCTCAATTGTATTTAAAATACTTGTAGTTAAACCAGTACCTCCTGCCATAACCAAACCTTTACGCTCCATAAATCCTCCGACTTGGTATTTAATTATATACTATCTGTTTCAAAATTATTTATATTTCTTATATATAAATTTCTATCATTTAAATTACTAAAATACACAGAAGCTTATACAACAAGTTGACTCCCATTCAATAGTTTTTTTTAAATCGAGAACCAACTTACCTTCTCATATTCGAACACTTTACCAATATATTTCATAGCCTCCTATAAATGGAATTTCTCACTATTCCATCCCTTACCATCTGTAACATATATAAACTCATGATTTGTCCGGCTAAAACGATTTCATTTGTAGCGTTATTGAACATACTACAACTCACTTGTAGCCCTATTCAAATATCTATATAGACTTAAAATCATCCAGATGCCACCTATCTTCGTCTATTGCCTCAGAACAATAATATTTCTTATATTTATCTTGTTCTTTAAACTGTGCACCTCTCATATTTAACTTATTCTTTATATTATTTAATTCTTCTTTTCCACCATAAAGAGATTCAATATATCTACCAAAACAATCTTTTCTTCCCCTGTATTTTTTTTCACCAGGGTATTTAGGAAAATTGAATTCTTCAATAATACCAATAAAACTCATCAAATCGACTAACTCTTTTACGGAATATGATAAATTATTTTTTTCAATAAATTTATCAATTGCTTCTGAATCGTATTTGTCCTGGTTTTCGATATTATGGATAGGCGTTACAGAAGTATGATGAATCAACTTACTTACCTCATTTTTGATGCAAGAATCTGACGAAAACTTTGTTAATTCTTCACAAATTTCACGGAAAGAAACATCTCTGCCTTTGAGACGAACAACGCAATCATAGGAACATTGGCCATTACGTCTAGCATTCTTACCAGGGAAACAAAGCGTAATTTCATCATAATCATAACAACACGTTTTAGTTAAACCAGCCTCATAAGCTTCATCATATTTCTCTTTTATTTTTCCCAGAATATCCTTACCAAATTCTCTATAAGACATTACATTACTTCCTCCTTCTAAAATTTAATTAATAATTTGAGATAAGCCTATCCAAAGCATTGCACGACCAGAATAATTCCAGTAACGAATATCCTGCTCTATGAATAACCATTTTAAAGTTAGTGCGATTAAGTCCGCTGAAAAGCCCTGGCTAAACGAAAAGCATTTGAAGTCTGATGCTTGATAATTCTTTCTACAAAGATAAATGTCCTCAATCATATTCATTAACTGGAAAAATTGCTGAGGGGAGGCACTTTTTTTCATTAATAAATCATTTACAATTTCATCATGTTTAGGGAAATTCCTTTTTCGTTTCCCCTCCTCGGCAAAGTTGGTGTTTTCAACACAAACTAAAAAATCAAAACCATTATGTAAGTTTGCAGGTCGTCTCAAAAAAATACGACGACCATCCAATAATTTTTCCACATAGTATGTGTATCTAGAAGCCTTCTCATCCCTACCATTTCCCGGGTCCTCTTTAGATAATTCTTCTACTAGACGCATACGTACTTCATTTCTTGTACCAATATTTGAGAAAGACTTAGTTATTATATATTCTGTCATAATTAACCTCGATATCTTTGAAAAGATTGTATAAAATATTTTGAACTATTCTTTTATTTCACTACTTAGGACTACTTTATTGATCGCTTAATATAAAATCTAAACCTATTATGCTTAATGGAACTTGATAAAAAAAATATTGGCACCCCATTTCACGAATATACTGTTTAGTATCCCTGTACTCCTCTCTCTTGAACCAATCATTAAAAATATATATGAACTCTACCTTATAGCCAATCGGAGAGAATAATTTCTTATACTCTAGTTTCTTGAAATGACAACCTGGTAGCTTTTCATCCACCGAACCACTTGACTTCTGGAACTTTTTTTCAATTATATAAGCAGTTCGATTTGTCTCATTTATAAAACACTCATCTGGTTCCCACCCTTTTGAATTATAGTTCTTATAATCAATTCCATTCGGCTTAAGGAACTTTGTATATAACTTTCTTTTTCCAACACTCCATCCCATTAATTCGTTTTCAAAAAATACTTTATTATCTAAGACTTTGAATCCATTACTTTCTAAAACAGAATCAAGAGAAGTCGTTTGCTCAAATTTTAAACCATTAACATTGGTATTTGCTCCACCACCATATGTATTGGGTTTTCTACTTAATGTCATTTCAGTCCCTCTTATAGTTAACAATCAATACCTGCTATACGTCTAATTTCATAAACAAAATCTTTTTTAAAATAAAAGGCATGGTTCTTATTTGATATATACCTTCCATAAGTATTTGAATAAATTGGATGGTATGGTTTAGAATCCTTACTCCTAATCTGAATATACTTACCATTAGCAGTATGTATATTACCATCATCTCCATATTCTATTTGTTCTTGTAGAGTGCTACATATTAAATAATAATCTGCTTCCAGTTGTGCTCTTAATTGTCCAAACTCTGGCATGCTTAAATCAACATGTATGCTTGGTAAAAAAAACCATTCTTCAGGAACCCCTTCTTTAGCAACAGGAACATATAAGATATTATCAATTTTAGTATATAAACTAGTCTGTTCAAAAGGAAGTCCTGTAATTAAGTCATCAAACATACCACTTATTTGAGTAATAAAGATGGTTTCTAAGGGCTTCCCGGAAGAGTTACACTTATTAGATTTTAACTCCCCATCCTCAAAATCTCTATTGGTATTTGACAATTTCATATCAAGTGAGAGTTCAAGTAATTGTCCTGTTCTACCTTTGTTAATTTTTATATATTGCAATTCATCATTTGTGAATAGTTCGCTAAAACGAACACCAACTAATTTATTTAACTTTTCTTCGGCTTCATATAATTTCATTGCTTCGTACCCTATTCTTTATAATCACTTAAAACATAAGTTTGATCCATTATAGATCACTTCCTATTTATTTTCTATTCTTTTTTCACTAGAATGATTTTTTGATATAATATACGTTACACATTTATATAGTAAGGAGTAAATTTTATGCAACCTTTTGTAAAATGGGCTGGCGGTAAACGTCAACTTCTGTCTGAAATAAAAAAAAGATTACCAGCTGATTTTAATAACTACTATGAACCATTTATTGGTGGAGGCGCGCTACTGTTAGAACTTGGGCATACTCCTTCAATAATAAGTGATAACAATCACGTATTGATAGATGCGTACAAAACGATAAGAGATTTTCCAAATGAATTAAAAAAGCAGTTGAATGATATCCAGGAAGAACATAATTCTATCGATGACAAGGATAGAAATAAAGAATTCTACTATTCCAAAAGAAAAGAATTCAATGATATTATATATTCAAATGAAGACTTAATTAGAAAAACCACTCTATTTATTTATCTCAATAAAGCATGTTTCAATGGTCTTTATAGAGTAAACCAGAAAGGCTTCTTCAATGTACCCTCAAATCAAAAAACTAGAATAAATCTATATGATGATAATAACATTAATGAGATTTCCTCTTTCCTAAAACATGTGAAGATCTACAATCAGGATTTTGAAAAAACAGTAGAAACTGCTCAAAAAGGGGACCTTATTTTCTTTGACTCACCTTATGCCCCCCTAAACCCACAATCATTTGATTCATATACTAAAGAAGGATTTAGTGTTGAGGAACATATTAGGCTTGCAGAATTGTACAAATCTCTTTCAAAAAAAGGAGTCTTTTGTATTCTAACAAATCATAATACCGAATTCATCAGAGAACTCTATCAAGATTTTACTATAGAGGAGGTTAATGTTAAACGTATGATTAATAGTGATTCAAAAAATAGAGTAGGTAAAGAAGTAATAATCACTAACTATGACTATGAAAGAAATTAATATGGATAAAATAATTGCTAGTACCCTAATGCCCTACTATCGAAATAACTCTTCCATTCTAATTAATGCTGACACATTCGAAACTTTGAAACAAATAAAAAAACAAACTATCGACTGTATTATTGCTGATCCTCCATACTTCTTGTCTAATGACGGTTTCACAAATTCAGGTGGAAAACAAGTAAGTGTAAATAAAGGAGAGTGGGATAAAACACTTTCTATAACTGAAAAGCACAAGTTCAATAGAAGATGGATAAAAGGTTGTAAACGAATTTTAAAAGATGATGGGACAATTTGGATTAGTGGAACACTCCATAATATATACTCCATTGGAATGGCTTTAGAACAAGAGGGGTTCAAAATTTTAAATAATATAACCTGGCAAAAACTAAATCCTCCTCCTAATCTAGCAAGAAGAACTTTTACCCATAGCACTGAAACAATTTTGTGGGCAAAAAAAGATATCAAAAACAATAAGCATTATTTCAACTACGACTTGATGAAAGAATTCAATAATGGAAAGCAAATGAAGGATGTATGGAGTGGACCACTAACATCTCCAAATGAGAAAAAATTAGGAAAACATCCTACTCAAAAACCTCTCTATTTATTGGAAAGAATAGTCTTAGCGTCTACAAAAGAAGAGGAGATTGTACTAGACCCCTTTATGGGAAGTGGAACAACCGGAGTTGCTTGTAAAAAACTAAACAGAAAATTTATCGGTATAGAAAGAGAAGCTGGATTTGTAGAATTAGCGAAAAAAAGGATAAGTAACACTAGTACCGAGTTTAGACTATTATAAAAAAATGACTTAGAAATTCTCTAAGTCATTTTTTATTCCTGAACACCTACAATAAAGATTTATCATTATTTGCTATTAGTTTTATCCTCCAGCGGAAGTACTAAAAAATTTATTGGTTCAGTTTGTACCTTTTCACCAGTAACACTAAATGGATTATCTAAAATATAATAATCCCACTTGCCTGATATTCCTTTAAACAATCTATAGATACGAAATTGTTTTTGTTTTTCTCTAGCAAAAGCTATTTCATTAGGAGACATAAAAAACGGGGTAGTTACATCATTCTGTGTAGACTTTACTTCAATGTATAGTTCGGAAACTTGACCATCAATCATATCGAATGAAAGTATATCATAGCCAAGACCATCACCCAATTCTTGGGAAACATGCTTGATATCATTTGCTCTCAAACTCAACTCAGGTATGTTAAGCAATCTTTTCTTTTCCAATTGTAAAACTATTTTTTCAGCATCGTTACCATTAATAATTTGAGATTTTTGTTGAGAAATATAATCTCTCTTAACTCCGACTCTTTTTTCCAAAGTTTTTTTAAACTCTAGACCTTTAGGTACATCCGTTAACTCTCCGACTTTCATGCTTGATTTCGTTTTATTATCTAGTTTACAAACAATTCCGTCTTCTGATTCACTATAAAAAATTTGTTCAATTTGGAACTCAAAATTATTCTCTACCAATGCGACTAACTCATGATAAACTATTTTAAACTGTTCAAGATCTGATAATAAATCTTCATTGGTTAAATTTTCCAGTTCATCGACACTGTAATATTTACTTACGATATTACCCAATTCATATCCCCTCGCTAGCCTAGATATCTTAGCATTTAAGGTAATTTCTTGTATTGAGAATGGTTTGTTATCCCCAAATTGAATCGTATTAAGTGCACCTCTCCAATATCGACTTACTTTTGTAACAACTTCCTCGGAGTTCTTTTTATAATTATCTTGATAATAAGTGTATCCTTGGTTCAGTGAGAGGTATACTCCAGAACAATCGCTGTTAAAAAGAAAGACAATGTAATATCCCTTACTAGCGTTTTTTGTAATAGACTTATCAAAAAGTGCTATCCACGGTACTTCTGACCATCTCCCCATGCCACAGGATGCTTTGACAATATATTTATTTTCTTCTAACGCACTTCTGGGAATAACTTCATTTGCCTTCGTCACAACATTTTTCTTAAATTCATTATCTTTAAATTCACACTTCGTATTATCTAAATAATATTTCAAAACATACAATAAATAATCTTTTAAATTGTTCATCACAACGTCTCCTGTAATTAACTAGTATATCTATCTAATTATAGCATCATACCCCATTTAAAATGTATTATATTTTAAAGTACTCTTTTATTTGTTAAGAATTACATCTTACTCAATATGAAACCATATCTTGACTTTTTAATGTAGAAGTAATTTGTATTCTCGATTCTTTCATTTTTACTAATTATCAAATAGAGCATAAACTAGCTTTTCAATGGCAAAAAGTTTCCAACAATTACTCCTACTATTCGCGGATCTTCATCATAGGAGATAAAGATATCCTTATATTTGGGATTAATTGAAACTAAACGCAAACCTTTTTCTTCACGATAAACTCGTTTAATATAGGTTTGGTTATTACATACTACAGCATATACTGCTCCATCATAATCAAAACCTGTCTCACGGATAAGAGCTACAGACCCATTTTGATATTTTGGCTCCATTGAATCCCCCGATACCCATGAAGAAAAATCATGAGCCAGTTTTTCATTAAAATAAACAGTGTCGTAGTTTCGATCATCGTAAACTGATGCACCAATACCAGCAGACATTTTTTCGTAAACATGATACTCGTAAAGATTTTCTGAAACTGATATTACTTGTTGAGTCTTCTCTTTTTGCACCAAGTTACGGGTATATTCTACTACTTGATTTTTACCTTTATTCGATAATGTATTATACAGACGAACAATCTCAATTTCTGTAAAATAACCTTTTGGTACTTTGAGTATTTGTTCTAGTTGTTTTACTTTCTCTTTGGATGGTCCTTTTATCCCTCGTTCCCATGCTGAATATGCTTGATAGCTAATTCCTAATTGATTCGCAATATCTTTTTGAGTCATTTTTAACTCTTTTCTACGAGCTTTTAATTTTTCTGGTTGATACATAGTTCACCTCACATTAATAGTAACTGTATTTCTGCCTTTTTTCTTGCCTCTTCATCTGAGAATTTTTCTTTATCCCAAACATACGCAATCGACTTCCCTTTATTATAAATAAGCCACGTTTTTAAATTAATATTTTCCTCCTTGATTGCTTTCCAGTTATCTTGATTCAATAAATCTGGATATTCTTGACTAGTTGTAAAACCTAGTTTACTCACTCTCTGCTTAACCTGATTAATAAGGGAAGGTTGAAACTGATGGAACTCCTCTATAATTTGTTCTCTAATATCATAAAACATACGATAAATAGAAGCGTTATCCCCTTCAATATAGGTCTCAACTGCTTGCTTAATTTCACTATCTTTACCAGAATAATATTCCCGTAGAAAGTCCAAAAGACGAAAAAATAAAGCCTGTTTTGAAACTTCAAGACTATTTTGTACCTGATGGAAAGTATCATAACTATAGTAGATTTTTGATAAAAGAACAATATCTGGCATCAATACCACAGCGGAAAAAATATTTGCTTCACGCTCTGGTAAATTCTCTTGATTATCAATAGATTCTGCAAAATAATTTCCATCATGTTTAAGAATATAATGACCTAATTCATGACAGACTGTAAAATTCTGTTTTACTTTTGGATTATCTATCTCATAAGAGAAACTAATCCCCAACTTATCAACTACTGTCAAACCTTCTATCTTGTGATTAGAAAAGTGATGACTAATGACTTGGATTTGATATTTCTGAATACAATATTGAAAGAAGTAATTGAAATTATAGTTAAGTAATGAAATATCATTATCTTTCATGTACTGGTATAACACATGTTTTGTAGACTTACTTATTCTTGTATACAATTCATCCAAAGAATGATACCTCCTTTAAGTATAAATTGCAAAAAACTAAACCAAATTGGTTGAGTTTATTTTATAAAAAAGGTGGACAAATGTCCACTAAATAATAATTGATGTAGTCAATTATTCACTATGAATTTCATAGTCTAAATATCCAATGTTACTTTAGCATATTTTTTTGCTGCTTCATACTTATCAAATAAAAGTTCTCTTCGTAGATCTTTTACTGTATCCAAAGAATAGTTAAAATCAAGTAAATCTGGATTATGATCTCCTATTAAATGATAAAAACAACCAAACACACATGTTTTTTCTTGTTTATACTTAGGAATTCTTATTTTAATAGTATGTCTACATTTACTTTTTATTTTATTACTTTTACTTTTCAACTCTACTGTATAAGAAAGGACGCAACTCTCCTCAACAAAGATCGTAAAATAAATATCTGAAATGTTTTCAATATGTTGTGAACAAGCTCTTTCTTCCTTTTTTGTAGTTTTGCTTAAATTAAAGAAAGGAGCCTCTTGAATAGGAAGTTTTGGAGCAGCGCCTAGGGAAGCTTCAAAGCGACCAGTATCTCTATTATATGATCCACCGCCTTTAGGAATTGAATTTTTGTGGTCTTCAAACTGAATCTCTAAAGAAACATACTCTTCATTGTTTTCAAATATGTCCTTGTACTCAAGTAAATCAACTTTATGTTGGCTTATTACTGCACCTGGAGATAATGATGAACTGATTGAGATAAACGAATCAAGTCTAACCTTATCTCTTGTACCTTTCTTAATTGCCGAGACTGTAATATTAATATCGCCAGTCTCTCCTCTCTGATTACCATTATTATAAGCAATTAGCAAGTACTTTTGTTTATCTACATAAAGACCACCATCATACCTTATGTCTGCAAGATTATTTGGCTCTTTTCTGATTCTATTAAGTGCTATTGAGGATATTACTTCTGGATTTACAGTCTTTACTGTAACTTTATTATAGATTAGATTTGAATATTGATTCGTGGAATCATCCACTAATTCTGGAACACCTGTCAAACTATTTACATTATATATTTCCTCAGCCTCAATGGTAATTTTTTTGCGTTTATTGTATTTATCCATTAAATAATGTAATAGAAATGGCCCTACTATAACAGAGAAAACTACTGATAAACCAATATTTTTAATTACATTGTCAATAAAATCGTATACAATTTTAAAACTGTCTATAATTTTCTAGTCCCTCTCTTTTCTTTCGTAATTAAATCATCTATAGAAACTTCAAAAAAATCCGCCAACTTCAGTGCATGCTTCAAAGACATACACATCATATCCTGTTCCCATCGAAGAATAGTTCTTTTATTAACACCTAATTCCTTAGCTAGTTGAACTTTTGTTAAACCACGTTCAAGTCTCAATTCTTTTATTTTCATAGAAATCACATTCCCTTATCAAAGGCCTTCTTCCGTTCTTCCATAAACTCAATCAACTCTTTTCGGAAAATTTCCTTTTCTTCATCAGTCAAACCTTTTGAATTCATACGGAAAAGCAACTCAATATTATCTAGTTCATCAGCTTTTTCTTCTGAATTACCTACTAAATAGTCTACAGATACATTCAAAATCTGTGCAATCTTCACCAGATTTTCTTGTGTTGGCTTTTTTACTCCACGTTCCCATGAAGCATAAGCTGGTTGCGAAATTCCTAGTTTTTCTGCCACATCAACTTGTGTTAGTCCTGCTTGTTTTCTAAGGTCTTTTAAGCGTTCCGAAAATTCCATTTTTAACCTCTAAAAAATATTTTTCATTTTTTCAAATTATCCCTTGACATATATAACCAACGGTTATATAATTTAAATATAGCTGATGGTTATATTTGTTTTAAAAATAATAACGCCAAACTTTCAGCATTATGATTATGATCATTGAAAATTAAATAAAAAGTGCGTCTGACAACCAGAGGACTGACCATCAGAACAACACATAAACTTCGTACCTTTATTGTAATTGTTTTGATAAGTAAAGTCAAGTCCGTTTTATGGTTGAAGCGAAGATAAAAACAAGTATTTGTGGGCTTCCACGCATTTCGGACGTTTAGCACTTTTGCCGAATAGTAAAGTGAACTGGTTGCGCAAAATTGCGTAAGAGAATCCCTTGGGTATGATAAGGACTCCCTAAAGAGATTGGCCGGGCAAGCGATGGTAATTGACGCAAAGCACCTTGCTAAACGTTGCCACCGTGGAAAGAGGGATCTTTCTAATCAAACAACTTTTCTTTACTGCTGTCTATCTGTTTAGATGGACTTACTCTCAAGCTACTAAGTCTTCCTTATATCTTAGTAGCTTTTTTACGCTTACAATAAAGGAGAAATTATGACAAACTTTTTTCGCATTACAATGTAAACGCCTCTATGATAACTATGAATTCACCTATGGGATGTTTAGCTACTCGCCTAAACTACAAGCTAAACTCTATACACAAGCCCTTCTTGACCTCGATCATTTAGTTCAAGAAGCTCGTAGAAATAGCTATCCTAGTGGTGATATTCAGTTCTATAGCCGACAGTTTAAACGTAAACTATTTACACACTATTACTCAAGAGTGAAGCAATTAGCTTAACTCTTTTTCTTTTGCTTTAAATCAGAAAGGAGAATCTTATGATTCCAGAAACACTTGTCATGAAACCAGACTTTATTGGTCCTGCTTACTACGAAAAATTAGGGAATGCCCCTCGCTTTATTTTTGGCAAAGAAGGTAAATACCAACGTCATATCCTTAATAGCGAAAAGCACGGAGCTTTTCACGTCATCACACCTGCTTCTACAACTGTCTTCCCAGAAGATGTTCTTGTAGAAGCCGTCAACCCGATTTTTCTCTCAGATACGGCTCTAAACGGGAACTCGGTTGCCCCAGCGCTTAATGTCTTTGCGGAAAAATTGGTCCTAAAAAAATAAGAAAGTAAAGGAGAATACATATGGCTAAAATTGGATTAAACTACGGGGAAAAACTACAAATTGCGGACAAGACCTATCGTGTCATTACAGATGGCCTAAACGTCCCAGAAGTCCTTGGAAAGCTATCTTTCCGTGGCATTGAAGGCCCTGATATCATCTATGAAGAAGACCGTACCCAACGAAACCCTGACGGATCTTTCGTCCAAATCAATACAGGTGAAATCCGTGGGATTGTGGTGGCGATTCATTCTTCTGTCCAACATGAAACCCTCTTTTTCACCATTGCTGACATGGCACAGTCTGAAATTGAAGACCTAGGTATTAAATACCGTGAAGAGGTAGAGCTGGAAGATATTGTGATCACCCATACTCACGTTAACCGTAATGATATTTACAAGCTCTTTGCTTCTACAATCAAGAAAAAGAATGGAGGGACACCCCCTAAGGAAAACAAACAACTAGATAATAAGAAAGAAAACTAGGAGGTGATGCACTATGAAGCTCTTTACCTATCGTGGGATAAGAGTTAGAGCCTTTTATCGTCATATTCGGGGAATCACCTGGTTTATCTGGTGGTTCCCTTCTTTGTTAGCTATTGGAAATTATTGCTATCTTAACCTAGAAGAATTGAAATACCATCCCTTGCCACAAGTTTACTATATCGGGGGGATTCTTGTTGCTTCTTGTTTGGTGTCTTACCTACTGAATCGCATGTGCTACGAGAAAATCGTCTTCTTCCAAAAGCTCAATAGCCTACGGATTTTATCTCGCTTCCTGATAGAAAACAACCTCTATTTGATTAAAAATATTAGACGTGAAAACAAAACGATTGAAAAGATTGTCCTTCCTCAGGTGTACTTGAAACAGTCTCGCTATAAGATTGAAGTTCGTTTTATCCTAGAAGGCAATAAATTTCAGGACCGTTTTCTCAATCTTGGATCGACTCTCGAAGTTATGTTTAACGGGGACTTTCGTAATAAAACCTTTGATAAACGTTTTATCACCTATGACATTGCCATCAACCGCATTGATAGTCGTATCACCATTAATGAGGTCGAGGTCAAGGGCTCTAAACTCCAACTTATGACAGACGTCACTTGGGATTATATTGAGGAGCCTCACCTGCTCATTGGTGGGGGAACTGGTGGCGGTAAAACCGTTGTCCTTATGACCATTATCTATGCACTGGCTAAGATTGGCTTTGTGGATATCTGTGATCCAAAGAACTCTGACCTGGCTGGTCTCAAAAAGATTCCTGTCTTTCATGGTCGTGTCTATACAAGTAAAGAAGATATCATCGAGTGTTTTAAAGAGAACGTCGTCTTCATGGAAAAACGCTATGAACTGATGTCTAACTCACCCAAATTCCAAGCTGGAAAGAACTTTACACACTACGACATGACACCCAAATTTATTCTCGTAGATGAGTGGGCAGCCCTTATGGCCAAGATTGACCGTGACTATAGCCTACAGTCGGAACTCATGGAATACCTCTCTCAGCTCATCCTAGAAGGGCGTCAAGCTGGTGTCTTTATCATCTTTGCTATGCAACGTCCTGATGGAGAATTTATCAAAACAGCCCTTCGAGATAACTTTATGAAACGTCTCTCAGTTGGCCACTTGGAATCCACAGGTTACGATATGATGTTTGGGGACGCTAACAAAACCAAAGAATTTAAAAAGCTCGATGAAATCAATGGGGTCAAAGTTAAAGGACGAGGTTATATTGCTAATAACGGAGACTTGGCTGGGGAATTCTTCTCCCCTTACGTACCTCTTGACCAAGGCTTCTCTTTCTATGATGCCTACTCAAAAATCCCTATTATGGAATATAATGGCGAAGAATTTGAAGTCTTTGGAGAAGTCAGCCAACAATCAGAACCGATTGAACCAACAGAGGAGGAAGAAGCTCTAAACAATGAAACCAACGGACGTCCGCTCAAGGAGTTTGCGGAGGAACAGGATCTTAAAATGGCGACACTTCGAAAGATCATCTATCTCTTGCAAGAACAAGGCATTGTTTTTGAACGGACAGAATCCGCCATTCTAGTTGCCCCTTTTCAAGAAGAACTCCTTCTTGAAAGTCTTATCCACTTTGAGGAGGGGGGACGCAAATCTTATCCAAAAGCCGTTGAAGCGACGCTTAGTCATCATGGGCTAGGACAAGGGCAAGGGCAAGCCTGACCACAGGTCAGGCGCAGACCGTAGCCCGAAGTTCCTAGGCCATGATGAGACTTCAACCCCCGATTTCTAATTCCGAGAATACATTTGAAATAAAAAAGAATGCTGACAAATCAACATTCTTTTTTGGTTTTGTTTTAAGAAAAATAGATATTTTGTCTGTTTAGCTACCAAAATGCTACCAATAGACTTTTTTATTTCTATCGTCTTTAATACTTTATATTCCGTTCGACAAACTGGAATTTGATTATTTGGAAAATGTATTCATTAGTTCTCCGAAATAACTTGCCTTTCCTGTTGAAAAGTAGTTGTACCATGCTTCTATGGTTTCAGAAGAATATATTTCTAACTTTTCAAAGATATATTTTGCCCAAAGCAACGAACCAGCGGAACTTGCTGTTATTAAATTATCATCAGCTACAGCAGCGACATCTTTATAATATTGCTCTCCATTATAATTCGATGACATACCTGTTAAGAAAAACAAAGCATTACTTGTATGGTATTGTGTGTCTAATATTCCCACATTTGCAAGTCCCAAAGTTGCTCCGCAAATCGCTGCAACCAATACCCCTTTTTCTATTAAGCTTTTGGCTACTTCAAGAATAGCTGTCTGTTCTGTACTGCCCCAAGTATCTGCACCAATCAGCAACAATGCCGCTGCTTGATTTTCATCTAATTCATCTAATGTAATATCGGGAATCAAAGTCATACCACCAGCAGTTTTTATAGGCTTCCTAGAAGTAGCTACGGTACATAATTCATATTCTTGTTTTGGCAACATTTTTTGTAGTGTTAATCCTTGTAAAAAGTAGCCATTCTCCCAGTCTGCCATCGTATCTAGTAAATACATATAGATTTTCTTCATTTCTTACTTGTCTCCTTTAAAAATATTTTTATTGAATAATTGAAAGGCTTTTTCTGTAATGAAAAATAATATACCATATTTTTCTAAACCTTTTAGAACATATATTTAATATGGCTATCTCCTCGTCAAATTCAAATCTAGTGAATTATATATTCCTCTATTTTGTAGCTATATTCTTTTAGAAGTCCCCGTGAATAAATTTTTTTATTTTTTGAATCTCTAACTTCTTTCCAAAGGATAGCCGCAACTTTTAACTTGTTGGAGTAATGATTGCTAAATTCATCTGCACAAAAGTCTTTTAGAAATTGATTCCATTGGCAGGCTGAATTATCATACTTGGCGTAGTCTGACTCTCTATAGTATATTTTAATCATATCTTGGATTGTAAAATTTATGTTGTTGTCCCGTTTTACTTTTCGCCAAGCTGTTGCCATATCAGCATTAAATTTAAACGGATTAACACCTGTTACAGCTGAAAAATAATCACGAAATTTCTGATTAAAGGAAAACCCACATTCAAGTAATGATGTATTTAGGGTTATTATTTCGGTTTGATTTTTGTTTCTTTTCCTCAAAAATTTTTCTACTCTATTTCCCTTAAAATATTGTTCTATAATATGATTTAATTCTTTTTTTGTACATCTGTATTCTAATCCAAGGTGCTTACAAATTTGTGAAAGCTCTTCTCGATACCAGTAGTATCTGTTAAATTCTTCAAATGATTTTATATCTCTAAAATCAGGTCTATTTTCTTCCAAATGCTCACCTCTACAACTCCAAGTTTATCTTATTATACTACATATAACCATGCCACATAAAGGTATAACAGAAAATATTACAATCTTGTAATTACTGTAAGTTCCTCGCACTATATTAATCTTTCTTGTTAGCAAGAAAATTTTCTAAAAAAATAATAATTTCTTGTTTGTCTTCTTCAGTTAGTTCATACTCTCTTAATAAACTAACGATTTCTTCTAGCCCATCATCGCGACCTTTTAAAATTTCAAAAGATGTACCAAAAATTTCAGCTAGCTTTTCTACTGTTTCATCTTTTGGATTTCTTCCCCCGTTTTCCCACCTAGCGTACTGGGCTTGAGCTACACCTAGTTTTTCAGCAACTTCTAATTGAGTAAGTCCTGCATCTAGTCGGGCTTTTTTTATATTGTCTTTTAACATTTTAAAATTCCTTTCGTTTTTCTATTGACTTATAACCAAAATGGTTGTATTATACCCATATAACCAAAATGGTTATATAAAAACAAAGCATACAAAATAAGTGATACTAGTTAACTTTATGAGTATACAAAAACACCCCAGAAAGCTCTGCAAAGCGTTCTGAGGCTTTCGTTTAAAACCAATACAATTATACCAAAATGGTAATAAAAAGTCCATAAAAAGCGAGATATGGCTAGATTGAGAATATTATGACATCAACACAATTGGCATTTCAAAACAACAAAATTAACAATACTCATTCTTTTTATTCGCCTAGTTTAGAAGAATATATTCAAGTAAATGATGATGTATTTAACGATATTCGAGACGAAGAAATTGAACTTCGAGCACTTGAACTGCTCTCGAGTTTTCTAGACAAGTATTTTGGGTAGTTTAAAAACTTATAAATTAGAGATTGGGAGACAAGTGCAAGGGCGCGGGCCGAAGGCAGAGCGCCCGAAGCTCGAAGTTCTCCCAATCTCTAACATAAAAACTGGCGTTTCTAACAGCCAGCAATCAGATACACTTAAGGCAACGTCCTACGTAACGAGTCATTGGCAAAAATCAATAGTAGCAACGAATTACGCATATTTTAAGCATAGAAAGGAGGCGTTACAGTTGAAAAATACCATTCAATCTCTACGAGAATATCAAAGTCAAGTAGATTTATCAAAACTAGAAAAATCTATTTATATCAGCATTGACCGATTAACAGTAATCTTTGATAGTGAGAACCAATCACTTAGACGAATATTTCGTGAATTACGAAAATCACTCGATAATATAATTCAAGAATTTAGTATTCAAGAAAATCTAAAAGAAGACTATTTTACTCTTTATAAAACGATAAACGAAGATAGTATAAATCTAGTTTTCTTTCAACTATCGGATTATGGTGGTTATCAAGTCATACGCCTAGACTTCAACCCAAACTCACTAAAAGAATTTGAGGGGTTACAAGTGTGGAGGCAGATTATGAATTATGCTCGATTAAATCGATTAGAAATTAGACTGTCACGATTAGATCTTGCTTTTGATATCTTTAATAGGCCAGAAATAGTTTTTTTACAACATATCAAAGGAGGGGTTAGTCATAAAATATTCTACGGTAGAGGGGGAAATATAGAAAGTAAATACTGGGGTGCAAGTGGTAGCAACGTTCAAGTACGTTTGTATGATAAGAATATAGAGGTATTAAGTCATAAAAGAGCTGATAAATTAAATATAGAGAGTAAGCCTTTTTGGTGGCGATTAGAGTTCCAACTTCGGACAAAGGCTATAAATGAAGAAACCATTTCAGAGATTTCTAAACGATTGGAGAATTTTAGCTTTTTTAGTCTTTCAAGTGTTCCAGATGATAGCAAAGCATTTGCTTATATCTTTCTCCATGAACCTGCACTCTTACCCGAATTATTCCCCTATCTGAAACCTAACACTATAAGAGTTAAAAAGACTAGACTTAGAAAACATTTAAAAGCATTTGATAGTAGCTCATTTTCTTTAGAACTACAAGATGCACTTAAAGAACAAACCCCACGATTAAATAATGAACTAAAACAATTAATAGGAGAATTCCTAGAACTTACTAGTAAAGGAGAAAGTGACTTATGAACGATAAATTAACTATGACAGTACAAGAAATTATGGACTTAGGTTTTTCAAAATGGACTGCTTATAATATTTTACGACAAGCAAAACATATTATGGTTGAGCGTGGTTTCGATTTCTATAACAATAAAGGACTTGGAACTGTTCCAGTATCAGTTGTAGCAGAAATACTTGGATTGGAGGAACTCCATGTCAAAAACTAGATACACTGGTGTTACGAAAGATGATAAAACTGGGAAATATACTTATTATTTTAAAGCTGGAGTTGACCTAGCTACTGGTAAACCATATCAAGAACGTAGACGTGGTTTTCAAACTGCTAAAGAAGCCTTTGAAGCACGAACAAGGGCATTGAATAAGGTACAACAACAAGGAAGCATTAAGCATACTCAATGGACTTTTAAGCAGTTTATGGAAGAAGTTTTTATGCCAAATTATTACGCTACAACAAGTCCGGATCTCGAACACAGACGTCAAGTTATATTCGATGAATTTATTCAATACTTTGGCAAGAAAAAACCTAGAGAAATTACTACTTATGATGTGATTAATTATAGAAACGGTTTATTAGAGAGATATTCAAATTCATATGCAAGAAACAAGATGACTTTGCTTAATCAAGTTTTGAAAACTGCAAAAAAATATGGGTTGATTTTTCATGAAATTCCCACAAGTAATATCAGTCCAATTCCAATCATAAAAAAACATATAGATTTTTGGACAAAAGACGAGTTCCAAAAAGTAATACAATCACTTGATAAAAAGAGTTATTTTGAGCACTTTGTTTATACACTTTTTTGGCTTTATTATTTTACAGGAATGCGTGTAAATGAGGCGACTGCTCTTTATTGGGAAGATGTAGATTTTGAAAAGAAAACTCTAGCAATCAATCATAACTTACAGTACATCAACCGTAATAATTGGGTTCGGCGTAACAAACTAAAAACTGAAAGCTCCAGACGAACCATTGGCCTTGATGATAATACTCTAAACGTACTTAAAGAATGGAAAGAACGACAAGCAAAAGTTGACAAGATACCGTTCATTCTATCACTTGATGGAAATCCATATCGTAAACGTAGTATTAGAGACCAGATTCTGAAATATTCTAAACGTGCAGGAGTTAAATACATTCAACCAAAAGGTTTAAGACACTCCCATGCGTCATTACTTATTAATGAATATAATGTAAATGCTCTATATATTCAAAGACGATTAGGTCATTCTGATGTCAAAACTACACTTAGTATTTATAGTCATTTATACCCAAACGCTGATTCCGAATTAACAGATAAACTCAATCTCATATCAAGTGATTTTATCGACTAAATCTCTTTGGCTACCAAATTAGCTACCAAAAAAAGGAAATACACCTCAAAAGCCTAATTTTAAAGGGCTTTTTTTCATATTTTCCCACTATTTCTAATAGGGGGGTTACATTTGGCCAAAGTGCCACGTCCACCCCTCCTCATTCCTTGTGGGAGTTGGGATTTCAAGATTTAGAAAGTGTGTCACTTTGATCCAAAAAGTGTGTCACTTTGTCAAAAGGAGGTGTTCCCATGAATGACTAAAATGAGTCCCCTTCAGATCAAAAACTTCAGAAAACAAACAGGCCTTAGCCAAAAATCCTTTGCACAAGCAGTTAACTTACCCATAAGAACTTATCGCTCCTATGAATCAGGGGAAAGAGGTCTCACCATTGACAAGTTCCGAGAACTCAAAGAAAAGCTCGGTTATTATCAAGAGTGTCACAAAAACAATCTCAGGGCTCACATCGACTATTTGCGACTTACCTTCCCTAGTCTGCGGGATTTAGAAGCTTTCTGTGAGAACTTTCTTTTTTGTCGCTTAAGCGAATTTACTGACCAAGAAACACGGCTTATGAATTATACCCACTTGTGGCAACGGGGAAACATTTGGATTTTCGATTTCTTTGATAAGTCTGCCACTAATAACTACCAAACGTGTCTTCAACTCTCTGGTCAAGGCTGTCGGGAGATGGAACTCCTCTTAGAACACAAGGGGATTTCCTGGCAAACCTTTCTTCAAAATATTCTCTATGCCTACGAAGATGTCAGGGTAAAACGCCTTGATATCGCCCTAGACGAGATCTATAAAGGCTATGGACACGAGGATGAACATATCCAGATCCCAAAGCTCATTGATAAGCTCTATGCCAAAGAAATTGTCCTAGATACCATTCGAAAATGGAACATCACAGGTGGGGGTTCCTTCACCGATAACGACGATATGGAAGCCAATCACGGTCTGTCCCTTTACTTTGGGAGCCGTCAAAGTCAGCTCTACTTCAACTTTTATGAAAAACGATACGAAATCGCCCGTATGGAAAATATCTCCTTGGAAGAGTCCTTGGAGATTTTTGGTATCTGGAACCGCTACGAGCTACGCTTTTCAGACCAGAAAGCCCAAGGGGTTGTAGAGGAATACATCAACGGTGTGGACCTCGGAGAAATCGCAAGAGGCATCGTAAATAAGGAAATTCAGGTCTATGATGGTGTCACCCGTTTTGGAGCCTATAAGCCTGATGAAAAATGGCAAGAACTCTTTGGAGGGGTCGAACCCTTAAAACTCTCAACCAGTCCACAACCCTACAGTATCGAACGGACCATTCGTTGGTTAACCTATCAAGTCGCAAACTCTCTTGCACTCGTTTCTGAAGCAGACAAAATCATGCAAACAGAATACATGAAAATGATTCAAAATAGCGGTGAAATTACTGATCGTGGGGAGGCTATCTTAAAACTCCTCAAAACCAACAAACACTATGAACACTAGAAAGGAAATCCCTTATGGAATACAAAGTCGAAATCAATTCATTAAACAACTTTAAAGCCTGGTCTGGTGGACTGAGTACCTTAAACACTGTCCGTGAACGTGGTGGTATAGATACCCTAACCACCATCTGTGAAGACCTCTTTTCAGGCAACACTCCTACCGACACTCAACTCAATGATTGGCTCTGGTTTGATACAGACTTTATTTATCAAGCACTTGGCTACGAGGACCTCCTAGAGGGCTAAGGCCATGCTCAAGAAAATCTATCAAGCAGACTTCCTCCTTCTTCCTGATCAGGAGTTCTGGAACATGTATATCCTCCTTAGGAAAGGGAAGGACTTCTACTATGAATGTGCTGGAAGATGTACCGAAAAGCCACCAGATGATAGGGGCTTCTACGACTATGAACATGCCTGTTTCACCCTAGACGGTCAGGTTCTGAGTCTCAATAAACGGATGCGTCCCTCTCTCATTGCTTATATTCAACAGACCATCAAAAACAATCACGACACATTTAGAAAGGAAATTGATATGGCCACTAAAACGATTTTGGAAACAAAAGTTGGACAGGTTACCAACGAACTTGGAGAATTGCTCAAAAAGAAAGACCACAAACAGGCTTGGACCAAGGCTGGAGAACTCAACGCTCTTCTCAAAAAAGAAGAAGCCAAGGACCTAAAACCTGAATTAGTCGAACAACTGCATAATGAGTTACGAGGCTACTACTACATCAACAGTGAGATTGAAAAAGCCAATAAGCGACTCTATGCCAAAGGTTCCAAACTCATTGAACTCGCTAGTCTCTAAAAGGAGGACCTATGATAAAAGTAAAACGTTACTTACTAAAAGCAAGGGAATACCTCTCAAATTTTAAAAAAGTGGAGAAGAAAGGAGGTCCACCAAAGCTAAACGTTACTACGAAAAAGACCGTCAATATAGCTGTTATCGGTGGAATTTCTTTCCTCCTTTTTGTTGGTCTTATGGGGGCCATCCGTGCCATCACACTCTCAAATAAAGTGGGAACACTACAAGCTCAAGTGGAAGCGACTCAAAAACAAAAAACACAGCCTATAGACGCTAATCGCAAGTACGACTACAAGCTCCAGTATTACCTCAATGACTATGTCTACGCCTACTTCACTCTCCCACAAGAAGGGGATAAACAACAAGCACAAGTTGAACACCTCAACAGTTTCTATAACTTCGTTCCAGATGTCAAAGCACAAGGTCAAATACGTAACCCAAGTACCCTGCTTTACTCACAATTAGTCACCGTAGAAGGTAAGGTAGCCACCTACAAGGTCAAATACAAGGAAATAATCCAACATGACAAAGACACCGAGGAAAAAGAACTGGTAACGGGATTTAATATTCCCTTTGATGAAAAAGAGGGGAAATACTACGTTTCTGGACTCCCTTGGTTCTCAGCGATTGACTCTTCACAAGCTGGACACTTTAGCGAAGACGATCAACTCCAACTCACAGCTAACGACCACGTCTCAGATAACCAACACAAGAAGGTTGAAAAGTTCCTCAAGGTTTTCTTTACCAACTATACCACTAACCAAGACAACCTCAACCTCATTGCCAAAAACATTGCTATTGTGGCTAATACCACCTTTAAAACGATTGACTACACCTATCTGAAGAAAGATGGGGCTGTTCTCATTGCTTATGTCCAAGCAACCTTTGAGGTGGGAGGAACAACACACTCTGAAAACTTCACCTTCACCCTCTCAGAAAAAGACAAGAGCTACTATGTCACAAAACTAGAACATACCATTCCTCTCAACTACGCAAACGATAAAGATTAGGAGAACTCTATGAATACAGACAATCTACGTACCTTCCTCCAAGGCGATGGGATTTGGATTCTCACCGCTATCGCTGTTTTGTTGGCTATTAAGGCTTGGCGAAACAGTTCTTGGCTTCAACTTTTCTCAGTCGTTGGTTTCTATGCCGTCATTGTCTCAATCGCAAAAGGACAAGACATCCTAAAAGTGGTCGGCTGGTTCCTACGACTCTTTGGTATCGATTCAGGACTTTAAGTATGGCTGACGAAAGACTCTATGACTACAGTAAGGGCTTGAACGCCCCCTATTGGATCCAGGAAATCAAGACAAAAAAGGGGACTCGCCTTTGGTACTTTGCGACACCAATGCAATTGTCCTTTTTCATTGTCTTTACCTTTGTTTTTGTAGCTATGTTGCTATTTGGAGGAGTCATCTTGGTTCCTCTCGCAAAATTAACACACTCTATTTCACTACTGCTCTATTGGTACCTCCCCTATAAACTGGCTAAATTCTACACCGAATACGAGCCACACGGTAAGAAGATGCACGTTTTCATTGGGGACTACCTGATTTACTTCTGGGATTTCAAGCTCAATAAAAAAGCAATCTACCATGAAGACAGAATAGAGCCTGTAGAAGAAATCGTCTTTGAAAAAACAAAACTATAGAAAAGGAGGTCCTATGAGTATTACCTTAACCTATCCTATTAGGGAAACCCATGAAAATCTAGCCCTCAAAAAAGATCGAACGGTAGTGGCTTATTACCGTATTCCCAATACTCCCATCACTATTACAGATGAAGAGAAAAAGGACAAACACAAAATCACAGTTGCTCAAATGATGAAGAAGCTCCAGAAAAACAAGTCCTTTGAGATTTCACTCATTCCCAAAGACTATCTCTTAGAAGAGAAAATGAGGGACTTTTCAGAAGCATTGGCAGATGATAGCCGTGAACTAGGAGAAGAACTCCTTCTTTACACGGTTAACCGTCTCACGGATGAAATGGAAATCCCTTATCAGTTTGATTGGGTCGTGGGAGTGACCTTACGCAAACAAAATCACGGGGCAACGGTGAAAGATTTAGCCTATGAGAGTTTTAACGAGTTCTCAGAGAAGATCGCAAACGGTCTTGGCTACGAATACGCATTGAGTCCCACCTGGTATGACGATTACAGAAGTGACGAATTCACTATTTTCCAAGCTTTCTCCGTTCTACGTGCTAAACGTCTGACCAATGAAGAACTCTTCTACTACCAGCGGATGCAATACCTCCGCTATATTCCCCACTACAAAAAGGAGGTCCTTGCTAATCGCTCCCAATTTAATATCACAGACACCCTGATTAAAGTCCTAAAAGGTGGCTTCCTCAAGCTCGAAAGTCCCTATGGTTCTTCCTTTGTGACCATTCTTCCTGTTGGGAAGTTTCCTGTGCAATTCAACGGCTTTCACCTAGGCGAATTCGTCCAACGCTTGAACTTTCCCGTGGAACTACGCATTAAGGCAGAATTCATTGATACCAACAAAATCAAGGGGAGAATGGGGCGTTCCAATACCCGTTATCGAAACATCATGGAAGAAGCTGAAAACACAGATACGGTCCAACAAGATGAAATCATCATGGGCTCTATCTCCCTAAAAGACTTGATGAAGAAAGTCGGAAACAAGGAAGATATCATCGAATATGGAGCCTACCTGATTGTCTCTGCTTCTAGTGTCAATCAGCTTCGTCAAAGACGACAAGTAGTTCTCAACTACTTTGATGATATGGGCGTTGAAATCAGTGAAGCTTCGCAAGATGGTCCTTACCTCTTCCAAGCCCTACTCTATGGTGAAAACCTCCAAAAGAAAACTCGCACATGGACACATATGGTCACAGCTCGTGGTTTTTCAGAACTCATGCCCTTTACCAATACATCCTCAGGGAACCGTATCGGTTGGTATATCGGTCGAGTAGATAACTGGACGGGACGTTGGGACACTATCTCTAAAGCTATTGATTCCTCTAAAAATATCGTCCTCTACAATGCCACTGTTGGAAATAAAGAAGATATCGCTGGAAAGATTACCAAGAACCCACATATCATTATTACGGGTGCGACAGGACAAGGAAAATCTTTCCTCGCTCAAATTATCTTTTTAAGTGTGGCTTTACAAAATGTCAAAACCCTCTATATTGACCCCAAACGTGAACTTAGAAATCACTATCAAGAAGTAATCAACTCCCCTGAATTTGCACGACGCTACCCTGAACGCAAAAAACAGATTGACAACTTTAACTTTGTGACACTCGATAGCTCACTGCCATCAAACCACGGAGTCCTAGATCCCATTGTGGTCCTTGATAAGGAACAAGCCGTAGAGGTCGCAAAGAACATGCTCGAGTTTCTCCTACAAGCTGTCGATGACGTAACAATGGACCAGAAAACAGCCATCACAGAAGCCATCAATGCTATCGTAGAACGTCGAGTAGCTGGTGAAAATGTCGGCTTTAAACATGTCCTAGAAGCCTTAAGACAGGCTTCCTCATCTGAAATTGCCTCCGTTGGTCGCTATCTAACGTCCATTGTGACAAACTCCATCTTGGAACTCGCCTTCTCAGATGGCACAACCCCAGGGCTTAACTATGAGTCCCGAGTCACTATCCTAGAAGTCAACAACCTCAAGCTTCCAAAGGATGATTCCACAAAAATTTCCGACCACGAACGAAACTCCATAGCCCTCATGTTTGCGCTTGGGGCCTTTTGTACCCACTTTGGCGAACGCAATGACAATGAAGATACTATTGAGTTCTTTGACGAAGCTTGGATTCTCATGAAGTCCGCAGAAGGAAAGGCCGTAATCAAAAACATGAGACGTATTGGACGCTCTAAGAACAATACCTTAGCACTGATTACACAATCTGTGCACGATGCAGAAAATGACGATGACACGACTGGATTTGGGACCATCTTTGCCTTCTATGAAAAATCTGAACGTGAAGATATTCTCAGACACGTCAATCTCGAAGTCACTGAAAGTAACCTCGAATGGATTGATAATATGATCTCTGGTCAGTGCCTTTACTACGATGTCTACGGTAATCTCAATATGATTTCCGTTCATAATCTCTTTGAAGATATTGATATGCTTCTAAAACCTATGAAAGCAACAATATCCTCAAGTCTTGAAAATAAATACGCTAGTTAGGAGGTGAACCGATGCAAGAAGCTTTTGCCAAGCTAAAGGGAGTGGATATCTTCTCCCTAAAGTCCTACATGGAACCAACCAACTTTGGCTCCTTTAATGGGGCCTGGGTTATGATTAATGAACTCTTCGTTAACCTCTTCTTTTTCATTCTCAATGCCGTCGTTGGCTTCTTTTCCCTCCTCATTCGTATCCTAGAAAAGATTGACCTCTATGCCACCTATAAAACCTATGTCTTTCATGGGGCAAGCAGTATTTGGCACGGATTTACGGGTTCTAATTCTGGCAACATTACTAACAAATCACTTGTAGGCACCTTGCTTTTGGTTTTAGCTTTCTACCTGTTCTACCAATATTTCTTTTTAAAAGGCTCCTTTTCAAGAACACTCCTCCACGTCTGTCTAGTACTTATTAGCTCTGGGGTACTTTGGGACAGTCGCTGGAACCTCTGGTGGTCTCTATCTCCTTGATACTGTCAATAACGTCTCTAAAGACGTTACCAAAAAGATTGCAGGAATTAAGGTGGACTATGCCAAAGACAAGTCGATTAAAATTGGAAAATCGATGTCAGATAGCTATATTGCAGAAACGTCCTATAAGGCCTATGTCTTTGTCAATACTGGCCAAGAAAATGGAAAATACAAGAACAGCCAAGATGGCAAAGAAGAAGCCTTTGACGACAGTAAAGTTCTTGGAACGAGTGATAAGAATGGAAACTTTAAGGCAGTCAAAGCGAAAGACCGTTCCAAGTATTTAGACGATTTAGGCGACGGAGCCAACGATGATGGTGAAAAGAACCGTTGGGTGTCAGCTATGCCAGACTTCATCTTCACTAGGATGTTCTATGTGATTTTTAAAATTGTAGAAGCCTTTGTGTTAGCTGTCCCTATTATCCTTATCCAGCTCTTAAATGTGGTAGCTCAAATCCTTGTACTCACCATGATTCTACTTTTTCCAGTAGTCCTTCTCATGTCATTCGTTCCAAGGATGCAAGAGTTAGTCTTTGGGGTTCTTAAAGTTATGTTTGGGGGCTTGATTTTTCCAGCGATTACAACTCTCTTAACACTCCTTATTTTCTATATTGAAAAAATGATAGAAAACATTGTCACAAATGGGTTTGATGGTGTTCTAAAAACCTTACCATCACTTCTTTTATTTGGTCTTGTCTTCAAACTCTTAGTATCAGTGGTTTCTAAAGGTGTCATCTATTTCCTCATCTGGAGATTTAAAGGCCAACTCCTCCAATTCATTCTTGGCTCCAAAGCTCGAATGGTTGCGACAGATATTGGGACTAAAGTTGAACATGGCGTCACAAAGACCAAAGAGGTTGCTTCACAAGTCCCAACACGAAGTCTTTCGACAGCTCAACACCTCGGAAACTTTGCATTGGCTGGAGCTGGTTTTGGGACTGGGGTGATGATGAATGCCAAGAGCCATTTCCAAAATGCTGGTTCATTCTTTACCCGTAAAGAACCAAGCCAACCAGAAACAGTTATGCCATCTGGACCAACAGAGGCTCCAACAACCCCAGAATCTCCAGAACCAATCATTCCTCCAACACAGACACCACCTGATAACTTCAAGCCAATTGAAAAAGAGAACCCATCACCTCCTAGCGAGTCACCAATCATGTCAGAAGGAACACCTAGTTCAGAGGACGAATTCCAAACGCTCAGAGAAGAGTGGATTTCGCCATTCAAACAACACCGTATCAACATCCTAGAACGTAGATTGGATGCTTACAAGGACCCTCAAGCCATGTATAAAGCTCAAGGATCTAATGCCTTCACACGTGCTTATCGTCAGACTATGACACGAGACGATAAAATAAGAGCCAATATCGAGCGACGAGATCGTTTAACGCAACGCCTAAACCAATTGAGAGGAGAATAGAATGAATACTAAAATACGCTCAAGAACAGCCTTTCCAAGAATGCTTGAAGAAACACTTTTTAAGGCCTACCAAGAAGGGAAACGCTCCGTCGATTTCCTTCTTTTATTTCCAGTCTCAGAAAAAGACAGAGACCAGATTATTGCACAAACAAAAGCTCATTCCGTCGTCTTAGATGCCAAATGGCGCTTTGGGACTGTTCTATTTACAGCTTATATCAGACATTGAGTAGAAAGGAGAGTCGATGAAAAAACTAAAATGGTATCTATTATCTGGACTTATTCCTCTCTTTTTTCCTGTTTTTATCATTATCATCATTATGGGAGCAGTCGGGGGAGGTAGCACTGGTGGCTCTTCTCAATCACTAAATGGGGCAACCTACACGGACCACTGGTCAAATGGAGATCCCTATACCCATAATTTACTCGTCCATCGCTATGGTATTAAAGCAGAGCAATTGGACGGGTTTTTAGATACTTTAGGAATCTCCTATGACAAGAAGCGCATCAATGGTAAAAAGCTTTTAGACTGGGAGGCTAAGTCTAATTTAGATGTTCGTGCTATTGTAGCGATTGCCTTAAATGAAAGCTCACTTGGAACAGCTGGAGTTGCTACAAATCCAGGCTCCAACATGTTTGGTTTTGGGGCATTTGACTCTAATCCAGAAAACGCCAATAATTTTAACGATGAAGTGGCAGTTGTGGGACTCACCAATCAGACCATCATTGGCAATAAAAACGAAACCTTCAAGGTCCAAGATGACAAAGCCCAAAAATTTGCGAGTGGTTCTCTCAATACATCAACAGATGGGGGAGTCTATTTCACCGATACTTCTGGCTCAGGAAAAAGGCGTGCTGAAACCATGCAAAAACTCGATACTTATATCGATGAGCATGGAGGCACACCTAAGGCCCCTGAACAAACGACAGGAAAAGCCAGAGACGGAGGTGGTATCACAACTGGGAATATTCCACAAGGCTACAGCCTCACCAAAGAAATCAACACTTCAAGCTATACAGGACTGTCTTATCCTTGGGGACAATGTACCTGGTTTGTCTATAACCGAGGAAAAGAGGTCGGTGTTAGCTTCGGAGAGTATATGGGAAATGGTGGCCAATGGATGAATGCCCCTGGTTACCAAACAACTCATACCCCTACCGAACACTCCGCACTATCTTTTAGCCCAGGACAAGCTGGTGCAGATCCAACCTATGGCCACATTGCCTTTGTGGAACAAGTCAAATCAGATGGCTCCATTCTTATCTCTGAATCAAACGTCAAGGGTTTAGGAGTCGTTAGCTACCGCACTTTTGATGCAGAAACAGCAAAACAATTTACTTATGTTATTGGAAAATAGAAAGGAGTTATTTATGCTAAAACTTAAATACGTACCAGTTGAAAACTGCAAAGCCGAATGGGGTGATAAGTTAGCATTAATGAAAAGATTTGAAGGATTAAAATTGAAGACCTTAAACAATCTACTAACTGAAATGAGAATGAATCCCCAATTCAAAGACTATGTGATTAATTCCGGTCACAGAACTGTTTGGATCAACTTCGAGGGTTTCTTAAATTTCTTACGCTATAGGCAAAATAAACGATTTAAAGAGGTGGTATAATGGGGCAAGTTAAAATAGCTAATATTACTCAAAAGACAATAAGACCTGCTGATAAAACTGGATATCTTGAAGTAAAATTTAGAACCTACTTCAATAACCCGTTAACGAATAAACGCAGAGAAATTCTATCTGATTGGTATACTATCGCCAATAAAAAGGATACCTCAGGAAAAATAAAACTATCTCCTCAAATTAAAGCTATTATCCATAAAGAACTTCAAGAGAAGGCCAATAAAGTTTATGAAGAGCTGACTAGAACTATTCTTCTAGAAAAATCAGATGTCACGCTTGATGAGGTCTGGAATGAATGGCATAATGAACGAGTTGAAAGACAACTAGTTGCTCCTAAAACATTAGCAGGTGAAGATGGTAGATACCGTAACCATATTACTAAGCAAATCCCTAAGGATTCTATTTTAAAAAATATTCCATCTAGTTTAATTAAAAACTTACTTGATAATCTTTATCCTATAGGAAACCATAAAAGACTCGCACAAGGTGTAAAATCCGATTTAACATCAATCTATAAGTTTGCTATTCTTCATGATTATATTTCTCCTGACCAAAATCCCATGCCTTATATAACAATTGGTCGGAAAGGTCTTTCTGACGAATTAGAACGTTTAAAGAAATCAGATATAGAAGATCAATATCTTGAATCTTGGGAACTCAAAGAAGTATTATCCATTGTTCGTAAGTATAATGAACAGTATGCCCGTATTTTTGAATTTCAAGCACTAACCGGAATGCGTATTGGTGAGGTACTCGGTTTAAAGGAGGAAGCTATTGATTTTAATAAAAATATAGCCTCAGTTATTAGAACTCGTGCTACTCATGGAGGAGCCTCAGAAGATAGCTATGAAGGTAATGTAAAAAACTTACAAAGTTACCGAAATGTCCAATTATCCAAAAGGGCTGTCGAAATTCTTAAAGAGGAAATTGAGTTAAATCACCAACATATAAGATTCAATCCTGATTATAAAGATAATGGATGGATTTTCACCTCTAAGAGCATCCATAAACCTGATTACAATGGTACTCCTCTTCATTACAGTGTCTTAAACAACTTCCTCAACTCTTCAGAAAATGGGAAACTAAACCGCAAGGGAAACCCAAGACGGGCAGGAATCGATATTGACAATAAGCTTAGTTTCAAGAAACATATTACAACTCATATCTTCCGACACACGCATATCAGCTTCTTAGCTGAACAAGGAGTACCTTTGGAGGCTATTCAAGATCGTGTTGGACATTCTAGAGGTAGTCGAGTAACAGAAATTTATTTACATATCACTAAAAAAACAAAGGATCAAATTGTACCTATCCTTGATACTCTTACACAATAAGTGTGGCAAATCTGTGGCAAAACATAAGAAAAAGGCTTGTCCACATTGGACAAACCCTTTATTTTCAAGCTTATATAGTCTAATTAAGCTTTGTTTGCTGAACCGAATACGTCGATACGTTCTTCAACAGCTTCTGTAATAGCTTCGAAACCTGGTTTCAAGAATTTACGTGGGTCGAAGAGTTTCTTCTTGTCGTATTCTGCT
>ERZ1699257.69-NODE-69-length-39549-cov-4.413094_pt1 | contig 39549 bp, 35 predicted proteins | sample MGYA00581521_ERZ1699257 | MGnify/ENA primary metagenome ERZ1699257 (study PRJEB42319, sample SAMD00040330) | human oral metagenome | material: saliva | host: Homo sapiens | study: EMG produced TPA metagenomics assembly of PRJDB4115 data set (Metgenomic analysis of... | reverse complement strand
CCACGAGGGTACGCATGGGTGCGCCCAGGCGCGCCTCGACGGCTTCGTCGACTTCATACAGAGGAAGTTCGTAGCGAAGAGAAAGCTCGCGTCCAACGGTGGTTTTGCCGCTGCCCGTGACTCCGATCAAGACGATGAGGCTCATGCGCGAATGCCAATCTGTGAGGCTGGAGCAGCCAGCTCCTGCGGATCGACGGAGACTGTCGCTGGGTGTGCGATTCCCTCAAGGAGGACGAAGCGCAGGATTCCGCGCCGTACCTTCTTGTCGGAGAGCATGATGTGGGTGAGCTCGTCGAGAGTGCTTCCCCCGTAGCGCGTCGGCAACCCGACACGTGAGAAAAGCTGGTCGTGGCGAGCAACATCGTCAGCGCTCAGCAGCCCCCGGGCTTGAGCCAGACGTGCCGCGAAGCAGCAGCCGACGGCCACCGCGTCGCCGTGGCGCCACGTGTAGTCGTTCGCTCGCTCGATCGCGTGGGCGAGGGTGTGACCATAGTTGAGGATCTCGCGCAGTCCGCCTTCGGTCAGGTCGGCGGAGACGACGCGGGCCTTGACTGTGATCGCACGGGTAGTGATCTCGGCCAGCTGCTCGCTGGAGGGGTCAAGGAGGATCTCCGGGGAGGTCTCCCCCACGATGCGCAGGATCTTAGGGTCGGCGATGAACCCACACTTGATGACCTCGGCGGCCCCCGCCGCCAGGTCCTGGCGGGGCAGGGTTGCCAGCAGGCTCATGTCGGCGATGACCGCGTCGGCCGGGTAGAAGGAGCCGACCAGATTTTTGCCCACCGATGTGTTGATACCGGTTTTGCCGCCCACGGCTGCGTCAACCATGCCGAGCAGCGTGGTCGGCACGTTGATGAGCGTCACGCCGCGCAGCCACGTGGCGGCGACGAAGCCCGCCATGTCTGTGGTCGCTCCCCCGCCCATGGCAATGATTACGTCCTTGCGGCCCAGCTGGAGGTGCCCGCAGGTGTCCCACAAGCCGGCCACGACCTCGATGGCCTTTCCGGCCTCGGCGTCAGGATGGTCGGCGGTGGCCACCTCGTAGCCGAGGGAACGGAGGTGCTCGGCGAGCGCCACTGCGCGTGCAGCGAGCGGGCGCGCGTGGATGATGAGGACCTTCATGACGGCCTCGTCGAGCACGGCGGCGATGGGAGCAAATCCCAAATCACGGCCGACGGTGATAGTTGAGGGATGGGGGCCGGTGACCCCGATGGTGGTGCTCATAGCTGCTCCAGGTGGGTGAGAATGGCGGTGGCGACGTCCTCGGCGGGTCCCGGCCCGGTGGGCACGGTCAGCGTGGCGACGGCACGGTAATGAGGTTCGCGCTCGCTTCTCAGTCGCCGTAGCACCCCGTCGGGGTCTGTGACGAGCAGCGGGCGGTGAGTCTTGGATGCTGTGCGGCGCACGAGTTCGTCGTGAGGGGCGTCAATATAGACAACGATGTGACCAGCGAGCAGGTCGCGCACAGCGTCGGTGGCCGCTGCTCCCCCGCCCAGTGACACGACCGCGCGACGTGAGAGCGCATCGGCGACCGCCACGGTCTCCATGAGACGGAATGCAGACTCGCCATCGGTGGCGAAAATATCGGAAATCGCTCGTCCTTCACGCTCAACAATCAGGTCGTCGGTGTCGACGTGAGGGACTCCGAGGCGACCGGCGAGCAGGCGACCGACCTTCGACTTGCCAGCTCCCGGCAGCCCGACGAGGACGATGGGCAGCGCGACGCTCATGCGCGCTCCCCCACAACCTCCAGGTAAGAGGAAAGGTTACGGCGCATCTCGGACACCGAGCGCCCGCCCGCGTGTTCGAAGAGGGCGTCGGCCAGAACCAGGGCGACCTCGGCCTCGGCGATGACGGCACCGGGCACAACCTGGCAGGTGTCGGAGCGCTGGTGTAGGCCTACGGCTTCCTCACCGGTCGCCAAATCGACGCTGCGCAGAGCGCGAGGGACGGTCGAGATCGGCTTGAAGCCGGCGCGTGCCACGATGGGTGCGCCGTTGGATGTGCCTCCCTCGATGCCGCCTGCGTGGTTGGTGGTGCGAGTCAGGTGCCCATCCGCCCCACGCACGATCTCGTCGTGTGCGGCGGAACCGAGCAGGGCGGCCTGTGCGAAGCCGTCACCAATTTCGACGCCCTTGACGGACTGGATCGACATGAGCGCGGCGGCCAGGCGTGCGTCCAAGCGCTCGCGTGCAGTCACGTGCGTGCCCAGCCCCACAGGCACACCGTAGGCGATCACCTCAACGACGCCGCCGATGGTGTCACCCGCATGCTTCGCCTCATCGACGGCGGCCTCAAAGCGGGCGTTGTCAGCCGTGTCGAGGGTGCGCATGGAGGCCTCGCACAGGGCGTTCTCGTCGGCGGGCGTCGGCACCACCTCGGAGTTGGTGCGCTGGGTACCGACCGCGATGACATGGGAGACCAGGCGCACGCCGGCCACCTGCTCGAGGAGTGCCTCGGCAAGTGCGCCGAGGGCGACGCGCGCCGCAGTCTCACGCGCGGAGGCGCGTTCGAGTACCGGACGCGCCTCGGGCAAGTCGTAGGAGAGCATGCCGGACAGGTCCGCGTGACCGGGACGAGGCCTCGTCAGCGGGCGGTTACGTGCGATCTCACGCTCATCACCCGTGCCAGCATCGATGAGCAGAGCGGAGGGATCGACGAGGTCGGCGCTCATGACTGTTTCCCACTTGGGCCACTCGGAGTTTCCAATCCGAATGGACACAGGTGCACCCGTCGTCACCCCGTGTCGCACACCCGCCAGGATCGAGACCTCGTCGGCCTCGAACTTCTGGCGCGCACCGCGCCCGTATCCCAGGCGTCGGCGCGCCAAGACGCGACGCAGGTCATCGGTCGTGATGCGCAAGCCCGAGGGCAGGCCCTCTATCGTGGCAAGCAATGCAGGTCCGTGCGATTCTCCGGCGGTCATCCATCTCAGCATGCCTCCCAGTGTCCCACAAGGCCGACTGCCGATGCCCGCTCACTCTCACGGGGTGAACGATCAGGACTGCGGCGTCGTGTCCCCAGTCGTGCCCAAGCCCGGTTCGGTACCAAGAATGTCGATGACGAAGCACAGGGTGTCGTCGCCGGCCGCCAGGTCTGGGGGAATCGTAATCGCCAAGCGCGAGCCAACCTTCTGATCCACCAGGGCGGTCTGCAGGCCACGCATGGCCTTACCGAGATTGATGACCTGGGGGACGCCGGTCTCCCACGTGGACACTCGCACGACACCATCGTTCCAGCCCACGGCGGTGAACTGAGCGACCACGCGATCACTCTCGTGCACCTGGATGCCGTCGCCCTTGATGAGCGTCTGCGTCGTCACACGGTCGGGCACAGTCGTGCCGTGGGTGATGATTGGGCCTTCGGGGACGATGTTGACGGTCAACGGGCCGTTTGATGCATCCGCTTCCGTGCCCACCGCGATGGAGGGCAGGATGTCGATGACCTCAACCTCGATGTTGCTCGTCGAACCAGGCGCGCCTGCGCCCGGCGCAATCGTCCGGTAGGCGAGAATACGCGACCCCTCGTTCTGCCCGATCACAATATTCGTCAGGTCATCACCGATGACGTTGGTGCCGACGATCCCCAGGCTCAGCTGGGGGCGACCCGACTCGGACAGGTTCGTGCCGGTCTTTCCGTCGAAGGCCGTGATAGCGACCAGCACGGGAGACCCCTCGGTGATCTGACGTCCGTTGCCAGCAATGACAGTCGCTGCCTTGGTGCCGTCGACCTCCAGGGGTGCCTTGATTTCAATCGTCGGCGTGGCACCAACGCGCCCCGAGACGGCGACGCGGTCGAACAACGGAAGTGTCGTCGACTGCGCGCTGGTCTCGGCTGTCGACGTTTCCTGCGCGGCAGGTACCGGGCGGAATGCCCACCAGGCGACGGCCCCGCACGCCCCGAGGACCACGAGCGTGATCAGGAGCCGCATCAGCAGGGACGCACGCGAGGATCCGCGTGAGCGTTCGCCCCTCGCAGCGGCGCGCTGTGAGGAGCCTTTCGAGCGTCGGACGCTCGCATTGTTGGAGTGTTGCGAAGCGGGGGTCATGCGGGAATCGTAGGAGACGACGCGTGAATCTGCGCGATGAGTCCATCAACGCGGGGGTCGGACGTGGCCAGTGGATCCTGCAGGGACAGCGGAAACGCCGTGGAATCGTCGAGGCGCACGTGCACCCAGTCAACACTGAGGTCGGCGCGCGCATCCTCCGCCGCAGCGATGATACGCCCGCGCAGGTGAGCGCGCGTCGAGGCCGGAGCGACGGTCGTCGCGCGCGAGACCCCTTCCGGCGTCGTCAGGCGGCGCATGAGACCGGCCTTTTCCATACGTTCGCGCAGGCCCTGCGCCGTGATATCCGAATAGGACAGTTCGAGGCGAGCCACTCGCGGGTCGCTCAGGGTAGCGCCGGTGCGCGCGCAGTAGGAGGACAGTAGCGTGCGCTTGATCGCGATATCCAGTTCCGTGGCAACCCCACTCCAGTCGCCGCTCGCAATTGCGTCGAGGCCTCGGCCCCACAGGTCGACCACATAAGCGCGCATCGGGTCCAGCTCGGCGACGGGAATACGGGCGAGGACGCGCTCGCGAATCTCTCGCTGCAGAGCGACCGCGGAGGTGGTGCGACCTGAGGCCAGCTCGATGGCTGCAGAGCCGGTCAGGTCAGCGTTGATCTCGCGGATGGCACGCATCGGATCGGCCAGGGCCAGGTCTTCGATCTGGAGGCCGTCCTCAATGGCATGGATGAGAAGTTCGGTCATGCCGACTTTGAGGGCCGTCGTGGGCTCGGCGACGTTCGTGTCTCCGACAATGACGTGCATGCGTCGGTAGGCACCCGAGTCGGCCAGGGCCTCGTCACGTGTGTTGATAATCGGGCGCGAGCGGGTGGTCGCCGACGATACGGCGTCCCACATCTGGTCGGCGCGTTGGGAGAACTGTAGGCGCGGCGTCGCGGCTCCGGTGTTGATCCACCCGTTGCCCACCAGGATCTGGCGCGTCACGAAGAAGGCGACGAGCGCGTCGGCAACCTGGCGGAAGTCGCGGCGTCGGTGCAGCAGGTAGTTCTCGTGGCAGCCATAGGAGTTGCCCTGTGAGTCCAGGTTGTTGCGGAACAGGTGCAGGCGCAGGTCGGTGCCCAGCTCGCCCAGTGCCTCGTCGGCCTGGACGGCCAGATCGGCGAGTATCTCGGATCCCGCGCGATCCTGCTCGAGCAGGTCCTCCAGGCGGTCGCATTCGGCGGTTGCGTACTCGGGGTGTGCACCCACGTCCAGGTAGAGGCGTCCGCCGTTGCGTAGGAAAAGGTTGGAGGAGCGCCCCTGGTGCAGGAGCGGCTCGAACAGTTGACGAGCGGCGTGCTCGGCGTCCATCGGCGCTGCCCCGGACGGGGACGCGGCCGTCAGCCCGTACTCCGTTTCGATGCCGAAAACTCGACGCCTCACCTCACTGGCCACCCTTCTGGACGAAGCCCTGGACAAAGGCCTCAGCGTTGGTTTCGAGGACAGAATCGATCTCGTCGAGGAGGGAGTCGATCGATGCGGTGCGCGCCTGAACCTGGCCCGCGGCCTCAATCGGGTCGTCGTCGGGGGCGGGGGCACCGGCAAAAATCTGGTTCGACATGGTGTGTTCTTCTTTCTGTCGTCGTGTCAGCGGGTGGAGGTATCGAGGGCGTCCGCGATCGGGAAGCGCACCAGGTCACCCTCGCCCGGGTCGAAGACCAGCGAGGACCACGAGGCCTTGACCAGGTCCGGGCGGTTCGCAACGGCCCAGCCGCGTACGTGGGCGCGCGTGTTGGCGGGTGCGACGTCGGCGGCGCGCTCAACATCCTCATCGGAGACGAGGCGCGTCACCAACCCGGCCTTCGCGAGTCGGTAGACGAGGCCGTGGTTGGGCCGCAGGTCCGCCCACTGGAGGTCGATGGCGGCCAGTCGCGGGTCGTTCCACTCCAGGCCCGTGCGCTCCTTCTGGCGCTTGACGAGCTGGTACTTGCCGACCCATTCGACATCGCTCGCCACGGAAAAGAGATCGGCGCGCATGCGGTCCAGGACAGACTGCCACAGGGTGAGGATCTCCCGGTCTGCCGCCGTGGGAGTCGTGCCGGTTTCCTCGAAGGTATCCAGGACCAGGTCCAGGTAGACCTGCTGGAGTTCGGCGGCTGTGTAGGAGCCGCCGGCCGTGCCGATCTTGTAGTCGAGGTCGGGATGGTGGGAGACGTTCCAGGTTTCCTGAACCGGATCATCCATGACGATGGAATCCCAGCGCAGATCGGTGCCCTGCTCGATGGCCCACAGGACCAGGGAGGTCGTACCGAAACGTAGGAAGGCGGACACGTCGAACATGTTGCCGTCGCCGCCGATGACGTGGAGGCGGCGGAACTGCGCGGGGTTGGCGTGGGGTTCGTCGCGCGTGTTGATGATCGGACGGTTGAAGGTCGTCTCCAGGCCCACCTCGTTTTCGACGAAGTCGGCACGCTGGGACATCTGGAAGCCCGGAACCTCGCTCTTCTGCCCGCGCCCCACGCGGCCCGCGCCGCAGATAACAGGGCGTGTCACCATGAACGGTGTCAGGCCTCGGATGATCGTGTCCAGGTCAGTGATGCGGGGCATCTGGTAGTTCTCATGCGTGCCGTAGGCCGCGCCCTTACCGTCCGTGTTGTTCTTGACGAGCACGATGGGTTCCTCGCCCAGTGCCGCCAGGCGCTCCATGACGCGCCTGGCGATCACCTCGCCCGCGCGATCCCACAGGAGCGCGTCGCGCGCGCCCAGGGTCTCGGGGGCCGAGTATTCCGGATGGGCGTGGTCGACGTAAAGACGCGCACCGTTGGTGAGCACGGCGGTCGTCGCGGCGGGCAGGGCAAGTTCCTCGGCCGTGGGGCGGGCAACGCGCTCGGAGCCACCGGAAGGCGCGAGGTGATACGGATCGTCCGTGAGGAGCGACGGGTCGACGGCTGCCCGCGACATGCGCATACCGCGCAGGTCATTGAGGGGGTCCTCACCCGTGTAATCCCACCGCACGACACCCGCTCCATCGGCTGGCGAACCGGAGCGAGAGATCTCGCCGTACGCGGACACAACACGGGTGGACAGGGCAATCGGGTTGGCCCAGGCGTCTCCGGGACGGTACACACCGTACTCGGTCTCGGTTCCGATAATGCGTTCGCTGCTCATTTCACCGCTCCAATCGGCTTGACGCTGACAATCTCGGGCGCGAGTCCGCTCGTGCGGGCCCAGTCCTCCGGCGAAGAGGTCGCGGCCAACTCCAGCGATTCGTTCATTTCTTCGTGTACACCGCGCAGCAGGTGTTCCATGGTCAGTCCTGTTGTTTGCCCGGTGAGTGCGTCCTTGATCGCATACTTCTTCGCGCGTTCCACGATACCTGCGATGAGTGCGCCAGAGACAAGGTCCGCCAGGTAGATGCGCTTATGATCGCCGCTCACCAGCGTCGCGAGGAAAAGCGCAGTCGTCTCGTCACGGGTGTAGAGCGCGTCGACCGCTCGCGTGATCATCCCGGCCACGGCCTCGTCGATACCGCCGGCGCGCGCAACCTCCGCCGCGTGGATGGGCACGGCGGGCGTCAGGTACTTCGAGAAGATGTCGAGCGCGCCCGCGCGGTCGGGGCGATCCACGCGAATACGCACATCCAGGCGCCCGGGGCGCAGGACGGCGGGGTCGATCATGTCCGCGCGGTTGGAGGCACCGATGATGACGACGTTGTCGAGAGACTCGACGCCGTCCATCTCGGCCAACAGCTGCGGGACGATCATCGTCTCGACGTCCGAGGACACACCCGTGCCGCGCGTGCGGAACAGCGCCTCCATCTCATCGAAGAAAATGACGACGGGGGTGTCGCCTGCCGCAAGCGCGCGGGCGCGGGCGAAGATCGCGCGGATCTGGCGCTCGGTCTCACCCACGAACTTGTTAAGCAGCTCGGGTCCCTTGATCGACAGGAAAAACGTCGAGGCACCGCCGCGCTTGGACAGGGAGTTCGCAACGGCCTTGGCGATGAGTGTCTTACCCGAGCCGGGAGGGCCGTACAGCAGGATGCCCTTGGGCGGGCGCAGGCCAAACTGACGGTACAGCTCGGGATGGTTGAAGGGCAGCTCGATCGAATCGCGCACCTGCGCGATCTGAGCGTCCAGGCCGCCAATATCCGCGTAAGTCACGTCGGGAACTTCGGGAGTGAGCAGCTGCTCGACGTCCTCGCGCACGATGCGTTCAAGCGCGATGCCGGAGCGCGTGTCCACGACGAGGGAATCCCCGGGGCGCAGGTTGCCGTGGCGCAAAGGTCCGGCCAGCTCCAACAGAGTCTCCGCACCACCCTCGGCGGCGACGAGCACGCGATCCGGACCCACCATCTCGAGGACCGACACCACCTGGCCGCTGCGCGCGAAGTCATCAGCGGCGACGGCGATCATCGTGTCATCCAGGCGCACCCACTGCCCGTACGACAGGTCGGTGACGTCCAACTTGGGGGCGACGGCCACGCGCATACGCTTACCGCCCGAAACGACCTCGATCTGACGCGCGGCCGGGAAGGCACGCACGAAGGTCGCGAGCGTCTGCGGCGGGCGCGAGACATCCGCCAACTCACCCTGGAGGCGAATCAGCTCGGTGCGGGCCGCCGTCAGAGCGCTGGTGAGGCGACCGTTCTTTTCCTCGAGCGAGATGACGCGCCGCTCGAGTGCTTGGCGCTGCTCGACCTCACTCATTGGTCTGAGCCTCGCGTCCCTGCGACGCCCACGTGTCTGCCTGCGCGACGACGTCGCGGCGCACCTTGCGGACCTTCTTCTCGGAGTTCACGCGCTGGCCGACCTTCTCCAGGGACCAGTCCTGCTCGTCATCCCACGCACCGCCCTGGCCTTCGGCAGCCTTGGCTGGGCGTGTCGAGCGCTCCTGCGGCGTCACGCCGGGGGCGAGCAGACGAGTCACTACAAGGAATCCGGTGTGAGCGACCATACGATGCTCGGGGCGCACCGCCAGGCCGTCAAGATGCCACTCGCGGCGCATATCCTCCCACGCGATCGGATCTGTGAAGCGTTCGGACGCGCGAAGGTCCTCGACCAGGCGCGACATCTGGGTCACCGTCGCGACGTAGCAGACGAGAACACCGCCAGGAATGAGCGCGTGCGTGATGGCCTCGATGTTTTCCCAGGGGGCCAGCATGTCGAGGACTACGCGATCGATGCTCCCCTCGTCGACCGCCCACAGTACCTCGTCCACGTCGCCGACACGCAGATCCCACGCGGGATGACGGCGTCCGAACCACAGGTCCACGTTCGCCGCAGCGATGTCTGCGAAGTCCTGGCGGCGTTCGACGGAGATCAGGCGACCGCTCGGTCCCACGGCGTTCAGGAGCGCCATGGACAGGGCACCCGACCCGGCCCCAGCCTCGATGACCGTGGCACCCGGGAAGATATCGCCCATGTGGGTGATGACGCCCGCGTCCTTGGGATAGACAACCGCCGCGCCGCGCGGCATCGACATGACATAGTCAACCTGAAGGGGACGCAGGATCTGGAACTGACGCCCCTCGTCGGTCACGATGACCTGACCGTCGGGGCGGTCGATAACGTCGTTGTGGTTGAATCCACCGCGGTTGGACTGGAAGCGTCCGCCATGCACCAAGATCACTTGGTGGAAGCGTCCCTTCGGGTCGCGAACCTGAACGCGGTCGCCCTCGGTCAAGGGGCCTCGACGGGTGGTCTGGCCAAAATCGGTGGCCGTTTCGAAATTATTACGCTGAATAGTCATTACGTAAAGAATAGCGCCTTGGGCCTCCCCGCCCCTGCCAGGACACAAATGGGGGTGGTGGGGGTTAGCGTGGTGTTCATGACAGACCTGATTGCCCCCTCCCCCGGTCCTCGTACGTGGGATCCCGCGCTGTCGGCCTCGCGCGCGAAAGAATACGAGCGCTGCCCCCTCCAGTATCGTCTGCATGTCTTGGACGGTTACCGCGAACCTGAGACGCGCGCGAAAGCGCTGGGGACGGTGGTCCACGCGGTCCTCGAGGAGCTGTTCGGACTGACCCCACACGAGCGTACGCCTGAGGCTGCCCGCGCACGGGTCGCCCCCGCCTACGAGGCCGTCGTGGCGAAGACCCCTGCGATTGCCGATCTTTTCGCCGATGAGGAGGACCTTCAGGCGTGGCTTGAGGACGCGCGCGGGGTCATTGACGGCTACTTCGCCATTGAGCAGCCGCAGTGGATCGCCCCGGCCGCCCGCGAGCAGCGCGTGACGACGACGACAGCGGGTGGCGTGCGCCTGCTCGGTTTCATTGACCGCATCGACGCAGCCCCCGATGGGCGACTGCGGGTCGTCGACTACAAGACTGGCAAGGCCCCCGGACCGCGCTACGTGGACGAAGCACTCTACCAGATGCGCTTTTACGCCCTGCTTTTAGCACGCACGAAGAGGCTGCCGGCCCGCATGCAGCTGGTCTACCTGCGCGCGGGTCAGGTCATCACCTTCGATCCGGTCGCCGATGATATTCGCGCGTTTGAGCGTCACATCGATGACCTATGGACGCGCATTGCCTCCGATATCGCCAATGATTCCTTTGCTGCGCGCAAGAATCCGCTGTGCAATTGGTGTGGTGTGCGCTCGCTGTGTCCAGTGTTTGGAGGAACCACTCCCCCGATGCCGACGGAGCATGCACAGTGGTTGGCTCGGACTCGGCTAGGCTAGGGGGCATGGATTCGAAGCAATGCGGACGTAGCGGCTTATACCTGTCATCGATCGGTTTGGGGACCCTGACGTGGGGGCGCGATACCGATGCACCCGAGGCCCTCGAAATGCTCACGCGCTTCGTCGACGCGGGTGGTTCTCTCCTCGAGTGCTCCCCCTCGCACGGCGACGGTATGGCCGTGGACGTCGTGTCCGAGGCCGTAGCGTCGGTGGGCAGGCACCGCGTAGTTCTCGCGTGGCGCGGAGGGATGCGCCGTGCGACTGAGGGCGCGTGGGTGGGCGCGGCCGGACGCGGGGATCTGCTGCGCAGCCTGGATGATGCGTTGGCGCGACTGGACACGGATTATGTGGACGTGTGGCTCGTGGAGCCGCGCCCGGATGTGCCGTTGGAGGAGACCCTGGAGGCGGCGACCCTCGCTTACCGTAGCGGGCGCGCCCGCTACGTGGGTCTGTCGCGTTCATCTCACTGGCAGCTGGCAGAGGCGGTCACTCGTGGTGTCGTGGGTGTCAGCGCGCCGATCACGCTCGTCGAATTCCCGTTCTCCCTCGTGGATGCTGCCTGCGCATCAACGGTAGCGGAACTGGCCAGCAGGGGGGTTGGCGTTCTGGCCGCGTCGGCGCTGGCAGGCGGTGCCCTGACGGGCAAATACCGCCACACGACCCCAGCTGATTCGCGTGCTGCTTCCCCACATCTGCGTCACATGGTTGAGCCTTACTTGTCGGGCTTCGCGAGCAGTGTCATCGAGGCAACGCACCGCGCGGCCTCGGGCCTGGATCGCCGCACGGGAGACGTCGCCCTGGCGTGGGTACGCGACTACCCGGGTATCTCCTCGGCTCTCATTGGACCGCGAACAGCTCGACAGCTCGACACCCTCCTGGAATACACGGAGCCGCTGCCCGCCCCGATTCGCGAGGTGCTTTCCGAGGTCGCCCAGTAGCGGCGAGCAGCTTGCAGATACGAACGAGGGGCCGAACCGTGTGGTTCGACCCCTCGCCTCATGCGCGTGCGAGACTGATTGGTCTCAGTCATCGACTTCGATGAAGTCGTCGTCCTCGTCGTAGTCCTCATCGTCGTAGTCCTCATCTACTTCGTCGTAGTCATCCTCGTCAATCTCATCGAGGATGTCGAAAGGGAGTTCCACGCCCAGCTGGGTAAAGAGGATATCGTCGTAGGTGAAGAAGGCGTCACGCAGCGCCAGCTCGGCGGCTTCGAGCGCGGCGTCATCAGCCTCGTCTCCATCGCGTGCGATGTCGAAGTGGTTCTCGAAAGCGTTGAGCAGGCGCGTCAGTGCACGGCGGGCATCTCCAGTCATAGGTCTCAGTCTACCGTGAGGACGCACACTTTTTCAGGGCAGATTGAGCTGCGAACGGATAACGGACACCATGAGGTCCGTACCTTTGATTTCCGCCGTCTGATCGGCACCCAGGATGCGTGTCTGCCCGTCGGAATCCAACAGCTGCGAGGCACCCATGTTCGGACCCAGCGGCAGGATGACCCATTCCTTCGTGGGAACGTAGTGGGCGTCGGGTTCCTCCCCTTCGATCTGTGCGGTGATGTTGGCGATGACAACGCGGGCCTGTTGGCGCGCGGCGTCGGCGCGCTTGGACTCGCGCACGTCGGTCAGGTCGCCGACAGCGTAGACGGTGGAGTGACCCGTCACCTGCATGGTCGGCTCGACCCGGATCGTGCCGTTGGGGTGCATAACGGACTCGTACTCGCTGCCGATCAGGAACCCGGTGTTGGCGCGTGCGCCGTAGCACTGGAACCAGAGGTCGGCCTCGATGACCTCGCCCTTCTTAGTTTCGACCATGAAGTGCGCGAGGTCGCCGACGTTCTGAGGGGGCAGGTAGGCCAGCTCGGAGCCGGTGACGACGCGAACGCCGAGGGTGGCCAACTGCTCGCTGATCTCGTTGCGCAGGGCGTCGGTGTAGCCGGGGGTACCCAGGATCTGGTCCGTGGCCTCGACGATCGTGATGTCCAACCCGGGGAAGGCATTGGCGAGCTCACCGGTCAGCTCGATGCCGACGGTGCCACCGCCAACGATCATGACGGAGCGGGCACACGAGAGGTTCTCGTGGAGTTGCTCGAGGCGCGCCTTGGCGACGGAGGAACGGTAGGAGGAATACTTGGCCGGGAAGGGGTAGGTAGAACCCGTGGCGAAGACGACGTAGTCGGCCTCGATGGGGTCGTGGCCGAACACATGAACGGTCGTGCCGTGGACGGCGGAGACGGTGCCTCGCACGACCTGGCCGCGGCTCAGGAGATTCGTGTAAGGCATGAAGATCGCATGTTCCCACACCGTGTCAACGGCGGCGCGTAGCGCGGCCGCATGGTGGACGAACTGGTCCTTCTGCTCGATGAGGATAACGTCCGCGAGGGGGTCAAGCCCCTTGGCGACCGTGACGCCTCCGTATCCTCCGCCGATGACTGCGACGCGTGCCATGACATTCCTCCTTTTGAATGAACCGCGTCTATTGTGTCATCTCATGCCCTCGAATGCGCGTGATAGGGACCTTAGTCCGCATCGCTGCCGTCGGTGGGACTCTCAAGGCCCAGGCCGCGCGCAATATTAGGCTGGAAGAAGTTCGGTCCCTTCAAAACCTTGCCGTCCTCGCGGAGCTTGACGGATCCGTCGGGCATGAGCTTGGACAGGTTCGACGCCTGTACTTCGGCCAGGACCGAATCGAGGTTCATCCCCGACTCGATGGCCATGCCATAGACGACATAGACGAGGTCAGCCAGGGCGTCGGCGGCCTCGATAACATCGCGCTCCCCCTCGTCGGTGGCGACGGCCTCGGCGGTGGCGGCTTCGATGATCGCGCGTGCGCGCGGGCCGTAGACTGCGCCCATAAGTTCGGCGAACTCCTCGGCGATCAGGCTCATGCGCATGTTCATACGCTCGTAGTCCAGCGTCGGATCGCTGAAAGGACGGATGGGGACGGAGTAGGTGTGGTGGAACTGCAGGACCAGCTCCATCGGGCTGGGTGCGGGTGTTGGGGTAGGCGAGGCCGTGGTGTCCTTCTCGCTCATGCGCGGTCCTTTCGTGCGTTATCCCAGGCAGTGGCCAGGATGTTGGAAAATGCTGTGACGGTCTGATGTCCGTCGACGAGGAATTGGGAATCCATGACGTAGGTGGGAACCGAGGCCACCCCCATGTGCATCGCCATCTGATAGTCGGAGTAGACGCGCGAGGCCCATTCCTCGTCGCCAACAGCGAGGGCGGCAAGGTCGGGCGGCATGCCAATGTCCTGCGCACAGCCGATGAGTACCTCGGGATGGGAGATGTCCAGGCCCATCTCGAAGTGGGAACGCATAATCGCCTCGGCGACCTTGAGGTGGAGAGAGTCCGGGCCGGCGACCGTGTCGTTGTCGATGTCGGCGTCGTGGGCGGCCGCGATAACCCGGTGCGCGCGGGAAGTAGGAGCGATGATGAGGGAGTCGAAGTCAAAGCGAATGCCCTCTCGAGCACCCAGCGCCCGCATGCGTTCGTCGGCCTCGCGTACCTCTTCCAGACTGGCAGCCCCGGATTCAACCAGAGCGACGATGCGTGGCTTGTCGAGCGCTGCCTCCAGGTCGGGGTCGAGCAGGTAAGCGTGCAGGTAGACCTCGATCTCGGCGCCGTGCTCACAGCGGGACATGGCGGTGCGCAGGTGTCGCAGGCCCAGGTAGCTCCACGGGTCACACGTGTCGAGCCACATATCAATTCGCACAGCGTCTCCTCACGGTTGATATGGAAAACCCCGGGGCCTTTCGGCCCCGGGGCATTTCGTGCGCGGAGGGGGACTTGAACCCCCACCCTCGTAAAATGAGGACTAGCACCTCAAGCTAGCGCGTCTGCCTATTCCGCCACCCGCGCAGGTGATCGGTGCGAACCGTTGTGATCCGCAAGCGAGTAGAAGCTTAACACGATTACATCGACATGCGCCAATCGAAACTAGGAATCGGTTTTTTCGCCCTTCAGACGGGAGTCCAATGTCGAGAAAACCTTTGCAATTGCTTCAATATCGGCATCCGTCATGCCGTCTAGGAGATACTCAGCCACCGTCTGCTGATGCAATTCTGTGGCAGCAAGCACAGTCTGGATTCCCTGAGTGGTCAGGCATGCGTCGTAGCCGCGGCGATCAACCTTGGAAGGGATGCGCTCGACCCAGCCGTCACGGGAGAGGTTAGAGACCAGGTAGGTCACACGCGACGGCGAGTAGACGACGCGATCAGCCAGCTCACCCATGCGCAAGCGATGGCTGGGAGCCTCCCACAGTGCCAGGAGAATGTTGTAGTCGGGCATAGATACGCCATAGGCGCGCTTTAGACGTGTTTCGAGGATTCCCTGCAGGCGTCCGGACGCCTCGAAGAAGACTCGCCACGCGGCTGCACGCGCGCTATTGGCTTGAACGATCGGGGTGAGCCGTGCTCGCGTTTCCACGTATGCCTCTCTCATAGTCGTTTCGGGTGTTTCTCTCGGGATAATAGGGCATAGTGACTAAGAAAGCACCAAGAACCAGGGGATTTTATGTCTTTGACTTTTTCTGCTGTGCTGTTTGATGTTGACGGGACGATTGTTAATTCTGCGCCCGTCATCATGGGAGCATTCCGGAGCACATTGTCAGACTTTGGACTGGAGATTCCAGATGATCAGCGCCTTCGTACCTATGTTGGCCCTCCCTTGTGGTACTCGTTTGGCGACCTGGGTTATTCGGGGCAGCTGCGCGCGGATCTGGTTTCGCGTTACAGGGAACGCTACATGGACCACTATCTTGATCCTGAGCCTTTCGACGGTGTGCGTGATCTGCTGTGGGATCTGCACCATGCGGGCGTTCCCCTGGCGACGGCCACATCCAAGCAGACACCGATGGCGATCGCACAGATGGAGCATCTGGGCCTTGCGGATGCCTTCGACGTGATCGCGGGGGCGACGCCGGATCCGGGGTCATCGAAGACGACGGTCATTCACGAGGCCATAGCTCGCCTGGGCGCGATGGGTGCGGACGTGTCGCATCCCGTCATTGTTGGCGACTCTATCTGGGACGTGCGCGGCGGCCACGAAGCCGGCATCCCCGTCATCGGTGTCGGTTGGGGGTATGCGACGGAGGACGGTCTGGACGACGCCGAGATTGTGTGCGAGACGGTCGAGGATCTTCGCGCGCTTCTCATGCCCGCTGGCTACTGAGGGGCGTTAGCGGAAGTCGCGCGAGCGCACCTGGATGGGCAGACGCACGGGAGCGAGCCGGAAGGCTCGAACGTTGACCGCGCCGTCACCCCACTCGAGCGTGCCACGTACGAGCAGGGCACCCGGCTCGAGGCCGATGTGTCGAAATTTGTTCCAGGTACCCACGGCCACCGAGACGTTAACGAATCCGGACTCGTCTTCGAGGGACAGGAAAGTGACGCCGCCGCCGGTGTGGGGGCGCTGTCGGTGCGTGACCAGCCCAGCCACGTCGACGATCCTCCCGTCAAGGTGGGCGCCGAGTTCTGCGGCGCGCAACACGCCGGGCGACAGGTCCCCTCTCAGATAGGAGAAGGGGTGTTTCCCGGGGGTGAGTCCGGTTGTCTCGATATCGGCGCGCATCTGCTCGGTGTGCGTCAGAGGCGGCAAGTCGGGGACGTGGGTGCCTACTTCGGTACCCGGTAGGAAGGGCTGCCATTCCCCCTGCCGCGCAGTCGGCGCGGCCAGCGCCCCCGCGGCCCAGGTTCCCTCGCGTCTGCCCACGCCCAGGCATTCCAGCGCTCCAGCCATGGCAAGACACTCCATGTCCGATGCGCTCAGGTGGGCGCGGTTCGCCAGGTCCGCTTGGGAGGAAAAAGCTCCCGTTTCTCTCACCCTCACGATGCGCTCGGCAGCCCGCCCCAGGCCTCGTACCGACGATAATCCGATGCGCACCACCAGCTCCTCGTCCATGTCCAGGGGGATGACCTGACGCGACGGGAGTGGGTCGGGGCGGCCCTCCCGATACTCCTGCTCCCCGGGAACGCCGGGTGCACATTGCACGCCCGTGTCCAGGAAAGAGTCGTTGACCGAGGGTCCCAGGACCGTCACTCCGTGCCTGCGCGCGTCCTGGACCAGCGTCGCCGGCGAGTAGAAACCCATCGGCTGGGAGGAGAGGATCGCCGCGTAAAAATGCTCGGGCGCGTGAACCTTGAGCCACGCGGAAGCGTAGACGATGTGCGCGAAAGAAAAAGAGTGCGACTCGGGGAAACCGAAATCCGCGAAGGCTTTGAGCTGATCGAAGATGCGTTCGCGCGTGAGCGTGTCGATCCCGTGCTCTTCCATGCCCGCCATAAGTTCTCCCTTAAGGGCTTCCATGCGCTCGAGGCTACGCTTGGCACCCATCGCTCGGCGCAGCTGGTCAGCGCGTGCCCCAGACAGGCCAGCGGCGTCCGTGGCAATGCGCATGAGCTGCTCCTGAAAGAGGGGCACCCCGAGGGTTTGGCGCAGCACAGGTTCGAGGAGCGGGTGCAGGTAGGTGACCGGCTCGCGTCCCGCACGCCGACGCAGATAGGGGTTGACCGCATGCCCCTGAATGGGGCCGGGGCGCACGAGTGCTACTTCGACGACGATGTCGTAGAAACAGCGTGGTTTGAGGCGCGGCAGCGTGTTCATCTGCGCGCGCGACTCGACCTGAAACACACCCACGGTGTCGGCGGCGCAGAGCAGGTCGTAGACACGCGGGTCTTCTTCTGGCAGAGTATGCAACCCCAGAGGCTGATCCCGGCGTCCACGCAGCGAGCGCGGTGCCCACCCGCGCAGGTGCGGATTCGCCGGTCCATCCGCTCGAATGTCGTCGGCTTGTAGTTCGTCAAAGGCGACGCGCAGCGCCGTGAGCATACCGAGGGAGAGCAAGTCAAACTTGACCAGACCAGCGTCCGCGCAATCCTCCTTATCCCACTGCAACACCGTGCGTCCCTCCATGGCAGCCCATCCCACCGGACAGATACGAGAGACCGGCTGATCGGTGAGCACCATGCCGCCCGAATGGATACCCATGTGCCGGGGCAGGCGCGACAGGGCCCGGGCGGCGTCGCCAACGAGTGCTGGCACTTCCCCCTTTCCCCGCGACCACGCCTGCGCGCTGCCCGCCGGGTATCCCAGCGCCCGCGCCGCGTCACGCATCGCCGAACGTGGTCGATAGGTGATGACGTTAGCGACCTGTGCCGCGCGGTCGCGCCCGTAGAGGTCATAGATGTGCCGGATAACCTCCTCACGCCTACAGGCCTCGATATCGACATCGATGTCGGGCGGCCCCGAGCGCGCGTCCGACAGGAAGCGCTCGAAAAGGAGGTTATGGCGCACCGCGTCCACCGCCGTGATGCCCAGGCAAAAGCACACAGCCGAGTTTGCGGCACTGCCCCGCCCCTGACACAAGATGCCGTGCTGGCAACAAAAATCGACGATTTCCTTGACGATCAGGAAGTACCCCTCGAATCCGAGGCGCTCGATAATGCCTAGCTCGCGGTCAATCGTCTCCCATGCCCGCGGGTCTTCCTCCCGCGGGCCGTAGCGCTCGCGGGCCCCCTCGTGAGCGAGATAGGCGAGCCAGCTGCCAGGAGAATGCCCCTCTGGGACGTGGATGCGCGGAAGCCGGGGAGCGACGAGACGTAGGTCGAAGGATGCTTCCTCCGCGACCTCGCAGGAGTGCACGAGTGCCTCGGTGTGAGCGGCATGCAGACGGGCCATCTCTGCGGGTGAGCGTAGGAAGGGCCGATGTGCTCCGAGGTGAGCCACGGCCTCGTCCAACGAGGAACGCAGACGGGTCGCCGCAAGGATGTCACCGAGGGCACGCTTGGACGGCGCAGACATGCGCGCACCCGTCGTGGCGAGCAGTCGAACACCCATCCCCTGTGCAAGCTCGGCGAGAGTGTCTCCCGCGTCGAGGCCGTCTCCGGCTGCTGCCTGCCACTCGATGAGGAGGCGATCCACCCCTCCAACCGCCTCCGCGAGCGCACCGGCCACGCGCCGCGCCCATGTGGGACCACCGGTGTATAGGGCACGCATGAGGGGGCCGCGCCTCCCGCCGGTCATGATGAGCAGGTCAGCGCCAGCCTCGCTCACGTCCTCGAGGGTAAAACGTGGTGTGCGCTCCCCCGTCTGCGATAGCGCGCGCTTGCTCATCATGCCGACGAGGTTTTCGTAGCCGTGGGGGCTTGAGGCCAGGATGGGGAGACGGATCCCTGGCTCCTCCGCGCCGGGGGCGAGTCCCCAGCCACTCGTCTGAGCGCCTGGAACGACCGCTCGCAGAGTGCTCGGGTCCAAGGTGATCTCGGCCCCGTAGATAATTGGCAGGCCGCAGCTGCGCGCCGACATCGTGGTCTGCACAGTCGAGTACATGCCGTCGACGTCGAGAATAGCGAGAGCATCCAAGCCCAAGCGCGAAGCCTGCGCGACCATATCCGCAGGCTCGTCGGTGCCCTCCAGGAAGGTGAACGCACTGTGAGCGTGCAGCTCGGCGTATCGGGGTTCAGCGGTCACCCATCCATCATATCGAACATATGTTCGATAACGCTGCGTCGACCCGCATTGCCTCCGCACAACCGAATCTCCTCCGAGATCTACAAGCCCTATCCTGGTCGCATGGATTCCATGCTCGCAGCGTCGCTTCCCTCACCCGGCTCCCTCACCCTGGTTCGCCGCCCACTGCCAATCCTGGGGCCGCGCGACATCCTCCTGAGCGTCGAAGCCACGACCCTGTGCGGCACGGACTTACGCATCGTCACCGGACAAAAGACGCACGGCGTCACCCCCGGCGTGATCCTCGGCCACGAGATCGCCGCGCGTGTGTGGAAGCTCGGCGCGGACCTTCGCCCAGGAATCGACGCGCCCGCACCGGGAACCCAGGTGGGCCTCGCCCCGGAAATCACCTGCGGCCATTGCGTGCCCTGCACGGCCGGACGTTCAAACGTCTGCGCGAACATGGCGCTCTTTGGAACCGGAGTGGACGGCGGGCTCGCCGACGTTATCCGCGTACCCGAACGGGCGCTGGCATGCATCACCCCCAGCGCCTGCGAGATTGCGCCACCACTCCTGGCCCTGGCCGAACCCCTCTCATGCTGTCTGCGTGCCCGCACTCGCCTCCCCATCACCTCAACCTCGCGTGTCCTCATCCTGGGCACAGGCCCCATCGGCCTCATCCACTGCGCGCTCGACGCCGTACGCTCGCGCGCCGGCCTCAAGGTCGCTGTGCACCCCGGACGCGGCAAGCCGACCGAGTGCTAGTCAAGCAGCCCCCGCAGGTCCGCGGCACTGAGTGACGCACTGGCACCCGTCCCATTCATCACCGAGGAAATGAGCCGACGCTTACGATCCTGCAACTCCACAACCTTCGCCTCGATCGTGTCAGCGGCAACCAGACGATAGACATTCACCTTCTTCGTCTGACCAATGCGGTGCGCGCGGTCGATCGCCTGCTCCTCAGCAGCCGGATTCCACCACGGATCCATGACGAAGACATAATCCGCCTCCGTCAGGGTCAGGCCCGACCCACCCGCCTTGAGAGAAATGAGGAACACCGGTGCCTCACCCGAACGGAAGCGCTCAATAACCTCCGTCCGGTTGCGGGTCGAGCCATCCAACTGCACAACCGACACGCCACGCCGCTCCAGCACGTGCCGAATACGCGCCAGGAACGACGTGAACTGACTGAAAATCAGCGCACGGTGGCCCAGCGGCACGATCTCGTCGAGGCGGTCCGCCACGTACTCCACCTTCGCCGACCCCACATGCATATAGGACTCCTCCACCAGGGCCGGGTCGAGCGCGAGCTGACGCAGCCTCGTGATCGACGCCAGAACGCTCATGTGATTCGCGTCCGGATCCACCAGCAAATCGAGGATGCGGGCGCGCTCGCGGGCCAGATACTGGTCGTAGATGTGGCGATGTTCCTTGCCCAGGTCGACGCGCACGACGTCGACGATCTTGTCGGGCAGATCGGTGGCCACCTGTTCCTTCGTGCGCCGCAGGATAAAGGGCGCAACGTAGGCGGTCAGGCGCGCGAGCATGTCGGGATCTCCACCCTCGATGGGCCTGCGTACCTTCTGGGTGAAGGCCTCCCACGGGGGCAGTAGCCCCGGGCAAGTCAAGGACAGGAGAGACCACAGGTCGCCCAGGGAATTCTCGATGGGGGTACCGCTCACTGCCAGACGCCAGGGGGCGTCCATGTCGCGCAGCGCACGGTATGTTGCCGTGCGGGGATTTTTGACCGCCTGCGCCTCGTCGATGACGACGCCGGACAGGGCGACCTCGCGCCACTGCTCAGCTTCGAGGCGCACCAACGTATAAGAAGTAACGACGATGTCGCAGGCCTCGGCTTCCTCGCGGATCGTCGTTCCCCGTCGCGCGGCGGTCTCAGCGACGCAGCGCACGCGCAGGCCGGGCGTGAACGTCGCGGCCTGCTCCGCCCACACGCCCACGACCGAGGTAGGAGCGACCACGAGGACCGGGCCGCTCCCCACCTCCGCCGCGCGCAGAGCCGCGATCGCGGACAGGATCTGCACGGTCTTGCCCAGGCCCATGTCGTCGGCCAGGACCCCACCCAGTCCGGCGGATAGACGCGAGGTCAGCCAGGCGTGCCCGTGCCGCTGATAGGGGCGTAGAAGCGAGGCCAGGGCAGGGATGGGGGCCAGCCCATCTTCCGAGTGCTCGCCACGCAGCGCAGCGATACGCGTGCGCCACGACGCCGAGAGCGACACTGAGTCTGCCTGCTTCTCGAAGAGCTCGTAGAGGCCCACCTGCACGGGAGTGAGGCGCAGGCCCTCACCCTCCCACCCTGCAAGGGACCGAGCCTCGTCCAGCAGAGTAGCCAGCGCGCGGATGCGCGGGCCATCCAGACGCACCCACACGCCGCCGCGGGCCTCAACATAGTCGTCACCGCGCGCGATTGCCTCCAGGGCCTCACGCACACTCAGCAGATGGTCGCCAACGCGCACACGCACGTTCAGATCGAACCAATCCGACTCCGCACTCTCGACGGACACGTCCACGTCCATCCCGTCTTGTGACACCTCGATGGCGCGCACGTCCTGCGCGACGTCCCACACGAGGCCGTCCACGCTCTCGCGATCAACGACGGTTGAGAGAAACTCCGGCACACGCCACGGGTCAATGCGCCCCGAACCCGGCAACGGCATCCACAGGTCTGCTCCCACCGAAGTACCCCACCTGTTGACGCGATCCGCGAGGGCGGCCACCGCCTCGTCCCCCATGCTGTGGGCGAGCGGGGCACGCGAGCGCGAGCGCCCCTCCTCGTACTCAGCCCACCAGCGCACGACGACGGAGTTTTCGTCGCAACGCAGCGTGCCCACAACCGCGACTTGCGGTGTCGCATCGGCGTCGAAGCTCCCATCTGAAGAACTCATGACGAAACGCCGACGCAGCGCCGTCAGCCACGTCCCTCGGAATTCCGCCACATCCGCGGCTGGAACAACCAGCGGTCGATCCAGCGGGAATCCTTCCAACGCCTTCAAGCCTTCGATGCGCGCCGCGCGCATCCCCCCATCAAGCAGCAGCAACCCCGTGTCGCGGTCAATACGCGGGTGTGCGACGACCTGATCACCGTTGCGAGCGACAACCCGCATCTCAAGGCCTTCCTCGGAGGCCCTCACGTCAACATCCGCATCCCACGTCGCATGCGACAGCACGAAAGGTTCACGTCCGTCCACCGACGCAAAAAGCTCCACCCCCGCGCGCACCAGGCGCGCGAGCCACGCGTACGCGTGCTCGCCGAGCGAACTGAGCGTCACCTCGGTGCGTGCCTGCCACGAGCGCGACTCACGCGAGAGTCGATACCCCTCGCGCAGCAGCGACACGTGAGTCGGATCCAAACCATCCGTCACCGACTCCCACTGCGTCGCCGTCAGGTCCAGCCACGACGCCCGTTTCGCACTCCACGCCGACGAGGCACCCCTGCGCAGCGGGATCAACGACACCGCCACGCTCGGATCGTGCGCATCGATAACGAGTGCCAGCGGATCCCCGCCGCGCTCACGAAATATGCCCAGCACCTGCTCGAGGACGCGACTCCACTCGGGCACTGCCCCCCTGCTCTCGAGCGCCTCGGCGCGCGCAGCGATTAGCACCGCCACGGCGTGCGGACAATCCGAACGCAAGGAGCAGGCGCATGCGAGTGATGGGCGAAGCGCACCGTGGGCGATCCGTACACGATATGTCAGTCCCTTGTCTTTGACGCGGGCCTCAAGATGGTCCTCGGATTGGTCCCAGAGCAGCTCTTTCACCGCTCCATTGCGTTCCAAACGCAGGCCGTTTGCCCAGGTGGCGGGGCCGACGAGGGCCATGATGTCATCGTCCGACATCGATGCGAGGATATCGCTGAACTCGTGGGTCACCATCCTTTCAGTCTACGGCACGACCGCTGGACCCGTCACCGTCAGTTGTCAAGGCCCTCTGCCATCCACTCACCCCCACTCCACACGAGAAGCGCTACCTGTCCGTCCTCGAGCGTGGCCCGCATGTAGGCGCGGGCGCGCTCCCCCGACCACCAGTACCCGTCCACGGGCCAAGGGCCAGCGATAGCACGGATTCTGCAACGCTGACCGGCACGCAGCTGGGGCGAGTACTGCGAGCGCTCCCAAGACTCACCCGAGGGAAGAAGCCGACCCGGTAGCCCCTCCCCGCCGTTCTTGGTGAGGAGGTAGGCAGGGGTCGCTGTCAATGATCCGCGTTGGTCGACGCGCACGTCGCCACCAGCTCCCGGCTCTGCGACCAGGAGCACGGGAATGGGAGTCTCAAAGAGGGTGGACGGCGGCTCGGCGACGGCCCCGTCCCAGGCACCCACGCGAGAGCGCAGCGGCTCCTGGTTGCCCCAGGGTGCCATGACGATGCGGCTGCGCGGATCGTACCCACCCTGCAGGCGCGGGACCAGCAGCGCGTCCGGCCCCGCCAGTCCCTGGATCCGCACGGCGCTGCGCGACACATCTGACGTCCTGTTGCTGCGCCCCCACAGGGCCGAGGAGCCGCTTCCAGGGCACGGGTCGCAGGCCGTGAGGCGAATCGAGCGGGCCTCGCCGGAGGGTCCCTGGTCGCCCGCCATCCACCCTGTGAGAGTCCACCGCACGCGCAGGGCGATGTCGGCGGGCACCGACAGGTCACACCCGCTCCACGTGCGGCTGCGCGAGCCGCCCCCGCCGTCCTCCACGTCGATACGCAGCGTGTGCGACACCAGAGCGGCACCATACAGTCGGCCAGCGAGCTCCTCGGCTGCGCGGATAACGGGGACCGTCATGGTCTGGACGCTTTCTCCCCCACCGTCGATGTCGTACTCGACCGTAATATCCGCCTGCGCACGCTCGCTGGGCAACACAGCGGCATCGTCTCCCGAGGCCAGGATCCACAGCCGCTCACCGACGTCGCCGAAGCGTTCGAGGACGGGGCCTCGTCCGAGCTGCAGCAGATCCGCGCAGCTGGTGATGCCCAGGCTCGCCAGGAGGTCGACGGCGGCAGAAGTCCGGTCTCGCATCGACGGCGGCACGCATCCCAGAGCGCGGGACAGACCGATCCCTGACAGGAAGAATCGCGTATCCTCAGCGGGCACAATTCGCCCCGATCTGGCGGCCTCCACCGAGGCCAGCGGCCCATCAGTAATACCGACGAAGCATTCGACACCCACAGCCTCTTCAATCGCATCAACGAGTAGGGAGGCTGCCTGTTCCTCGCCACCCGCCCAGCGCGCGGGGCCGCGCGCCCGACACCTGGCCAACCCCGGGCGCAGACACTCGACACCGGCAGCGACTGTATCGAAGACGTCGATGACACCGCTGAAAGCGCGGGCCTCACGATCCGGATCACGTGGCAAGCAGATCAGCTCCGGACACAGGTAGGTCGCCTCGCGTATACTCATGCCTGCCCGCACCCCGCAGCGCCGGGCGAACGCACTGGCAACCTCGATGCGCTTAGCATGAACAACCGCGCCGACACCACCCGGGGGCAGGTCGACCACGAGGCAGTTGACGGGCCAGTCGGGAATCCACAGGACCATGTAGCGCACCTAGACCACCAGCCGTATGTTCCCCGCACCTGCCGCGTCGCGCGAGAGTCCCGGCCACATGCGCAGTGTCACGAGGGTGCGCCCCAGAGAGCGGGCACGCGCCGCCAGGGTTCGTTGCTCGGTACGGGAGAGCTGGGGAAGGTCCAGGCACACGACGTCGCACCCCTCCAGAAGTAGCGCGCACAGCTGCCCCATATTCGCCTCCTCGTCAGGGTTCAGGACCAGCACGCGCTCTAAGTCCATCCCCTGGCGCTGCGCCCACTCCCATCCGATATGGCGCACGCCATATAAGCCAACCCATCCCTCGTAGGGGCAGGCATCGATGAGGAGCCGAATCAACTGCCCCCTCTCCTGCGGCCCCAGGAGCACTGGAACGAACCTACCCGTCGAATACCTCTCCTCGACGTCGAGTCGACCACGCAGGCCGACCGAGTTTTCGGCGCGACTCAAGGCCTCGCGGGCCTTACGCAGGCGTATGCGCGCGTTGGACACCCCTCCTCCTTCCCCAACACATATAGAACATCTGTTCGACACGGGAAGTGTAGAACCCCGCTCACACACCTGCGTCCCGGGCGCACGTTCCCCATCTCATACGCAACAATGGAGAGGAGAGAAAAGGAGCACACATGAACATCGATACTTGCCCCCCAGCACCCGCCCCCTTCGAGGGAATCGATCTGCCCGACTTCACCCTGACCTCGTCCATCCTTACCGACGGCGCACCGATGCCGGAGGTGGCCACCGCACGCGGAGGTTCACTCTCCCCCGACCTGGCGTGGGAGGGGTTCCCGGAGGACACGGCAAGCTTCATGCTGACCTGCTTCGACCCGGACGCCCCGATCCCCTCGGGCTGGTGGCATTGGACGATCCTGGATATCCCCGCATCGATGACGCACCTAGACGAGGGTGCCGGCGCCTCCGACCTGACCCTCGACGGTCCCGCATTCCACCTGCGCGGCGATGCGGGCGAGGCCTCCTACTTTGGTGCCGCGCCACCCGTCGGAGACCGCCCACACCGCTACATTTTCACGGTGCACGCCCTCGACGTGAACACCCTGGGCCTCGATGACGACGCGACCCCCGCCATGGCCTCGTTCGCAGCACTCGAGCACACGATTGCGCGCGCCACCCTGACCGTCACACACCAGGCCTGAGGACATGCTGCACATCATTTTCTGGGAGCCGGAGATCCCCGGTAACACGGGTGCGGCAATCCGTCTGTCGGCCTGCACGGGGTCCATGCTGCACCTCGTGAAGCCGCTGGGCTTCGACATGGACGATGCGAAGCTGCGCCGTGCGGGGTTGGATTACCACGACCTCGCGCACGTCATGGTGCACGAATCCCTGGACGATGCGCTCGCGCAGGTTCCGGGGCGCGTGTGGGCACTGACGGGACACGCGAGCGCCATGTACTCGGACGTGTCCTACGCAGATGGCGACGGCCTGCTGTTTGGGCGCGAATCGGTGGGCCTATCCGAGGAGGCGATGAGTCACCCTCGCGTAGAGAAACGTATTCGCATCCACATGCGCGAGGGCGTGCGCTCACTCAACTTGGCCAATTCAGCATCGATCGTCCTGTACGAGGCGTGGCGTCAGCTGGGCTTCCCGGGCGGCGTCTAGCCGCTGGCAGACGAGAAACCGCAGACAGGAACGAGGCCCGGGTCGGATTACTCCGCCGGGCCTCGTGACGCGCGATCACCTCAGGGACGAGGCTGTGGTCAGCGCCCCTTCCACGGCGAACTCGAGCGCTCGACCTGTTCGGCGAGCGACACGATCCTGCGCGGATTCGAACGCCACATCCACACGACCCCAATGAGGGAGACGAGCAACGGCAGATAGTAGAAGTCTGCGCCCATGCCAGTCCACGCCGAGCGCGCAACGTTGAGTTCGTCCAAGCCGAGGGAAGCAACCCACAGGATGATCGGCACAGCGATCGACAGACCGATGGTCACCCAACCGACCTGTCGCATGCGCCTGCCATTGTGGGTCAGGGCCGTCGCGGCGACGAGGTAGTCGACGCCAGCCAGGAGTGCAACGATCTGCGGCCCCCAAGGCTTGCCCTGCCCATGGAAGAGATCGACGATAGCCGTCACAAAAATCCAGGCCCCCAGGAGCCAAAACAACGCAATGATAATGCGCCCAAGTCCCAGGGAGGGAGGGCGCTTATCGCGAGCGTCGCCGACATCAGGAGTCTCGTCTTGTTCATGCACGCTTTGATCCTACCGATAGGTCCGTTGTGTCGCACCGCGTTCCGCATGACAACGCGAGGAATGCGATGCGTGTGGCCCGATGCACCAAGGCACCCCACCGACCTGTGGGACAGCATCACACAAACGTGGGACAATGGGCCTATATGGACCGTGAGGCCCGTCATGAAAACAACCATCTGAGCGTTAAGCTCATCAACGAGGAGTTATCTACCTTGAGCGAATCGACCTACGACATCGTCATTCTGGGGGCGGGTTCCGGCGGCTATGCGACTGCCCTGCGTGCAGCGCAGCTCGGCATGACAGTCGCCCTTATCGACGGCGATAAGGTGGGCGGCACCTGTCTGCACCGCGGTTGCATCCCGACGAAGGCGTACCTGCATGCCGCCGAGACGGCCGAGGCCGTGCGCGAGTCCGCGAAGTTCGGCGTCAACTCCACCTTCAACGGTATCGACATGGCCCAGGTCGGCAAGTACCGCGACTCGGTCATTGCTGGCCTCTACAAGGGCCTGCAGGGGCTGCTCAAGTCCCGCAAGGTCGAACTCATCTCCGGCTGGGGCCGCCTCGCTGACGCCAACACTGTCGAGGTGGGCGGCCAGCGCATCACCGGCCGCAACATCGTCCTGGCCACCGGCTCCTACTCGCGTTCGATCCCCGGCCTCGAGATCGGCGGTCGCGTGATCTCCTCCGACCAGGCGCTCCAGATGGATTGGGTTCCCTCCTCTGTCGTGATTCTCGGCGGCGGCGTTATCGGCCTCGAGTTCGCCTCCGTGTGGCGCAGCTTCGGTGCTGAGGTCACGATCATCGAAGCCCTGCCCCACCTTGCCAACAACGAGGACGAGGCCATCTCCAAGCAGCTCGAGCGCGCCTACCGCAAGCGCGGCATCAAGTTCTACACGAAGACCCGTTTTGCCTCCGCGACGCAGTCCGAGCAGGGCGTACACGTGACCACCGAGGACGGCAAGGCGTTCGACGCCGACGTTCTCCTGGTCGCCGTTGGCCGTGGCCCCGTCACCGAAGGCCTGGGCTACGAGCAGGTCGGCATCACGTTGGATCGCGGCTTTGTCATCACGAATGATCGTCTGCACACCGGCGTGGGCAACATCTACGCGGTTGGCGACATCGTCCCCGGCCTCCAGCTGGCCCACCGTGGCTTCATGCAGGGTATCTTCGTCGCCGAAGAGATCGCCGGCCTGAACCCGACGATGCAGGCCGACATCGACATCCCGCGCGTGACCTTCTGTGAACCTGAAATTGCCTCGGTCGGCATGACGGAGAAGCAGGCCCGCGAGAAGTACGGCGATCAGGTGCGCACGGCCGAGTACAACCTCGCCGGCAATGGAAAGTCGTCTATCCTGGCAACGTCGGGTCTCATCAAGCTGGTCTCGGTTGAGGGCGGTCCGATCGTGGGCTTCCACGGCATCGGCGCGCGCATCGGGGAACAGATTGGTGAGGGCGAGCTCATGGTGAACTGGGAGGCGTACCCCTCGGACGTCGCGTCCCTGATCCACGCACACCCGAGCCAGAACGAGTCGCTCGGCGAGGCAGCTATGGCGCTGGCCGGCAAGCCCCTTCACGTCCACAACTGATACAGCTTTTATTAGGAGAACACACATGGCAACGTCAGTGACTATGCCCGCTCTGGGCGAGTCCGTCACCGAGGGCACCGTTACGACGTGGCTCAAGCAGGTCGGCGATACCGTCGAGCTCGACGAGCCCATCGTTGAGGTGTCCACCGACAAGGTCGACTCCGAGGTCCCGTCCCCCGTCGCCGGCGTCCTCCTCGAGATCCGGGTTCCCGAGGATGAGACCGTCGAAGTCGGCACCGAGATCGCGCGCATTGGCGACGCGTCCGAGGCCTCGGCCCCCGCTGCTGCTCCTGCCGCCGCCCCCGCTGCTGCTCCTGCCGCCGCCCCCATTGCTGCTCCGGCAGCTCCTGCTCCGGCGGCTCCCGTGGCCGCTGCTCCAGCGGCTCCTGCCGCCGCGCCCGCTCAGGGCACCGAGGTGCGCATGCCCGCTCTGGGCGAGTCCGTCACCGAGGGCACCGTCACCACGTGGCTGAAGGCCGTGGGCGACGCCGTCGATGCCGACGAGCCGCTGCTTGAGGTCTCCACCGACAAGGTGGACTCCGAGGTCCCTGCTCCCGTCGCAGGTTTCCTCGCGGAGATCCGCGTGCCCGAGGACGAGACCGTCGAGGTCGGCACGGTCGTCGCGATTATCTCCGAGACTGCTCCGTCGGCGGCCCCTGCCGCCCCTGCTGTTGCCGCCGCTCCGGCTGCACCTGCCGCCCCTGCCGCTCCGGCTGCACCTGCCGCTCCTGTCGCTCCCGTCGATCCGTTCCCGAACGCATCGACTCTGGCTGCCGCCGCGACCGGCGCTCCCGTCGTTGCAACGCCAGCCGTCGCAACCGGCAGCGCCTACGTGACACCGATCGTGCGCAAGCTTGCTCGCGACCTCGGCGTTGACCTGGCCACTGTGTCGGGCACCGGCGTCGGTGGCCGCGTGCGCCGCGAGGATGTTGAGGCCGCCGCCGCAGCCGCTCGTGCTGCTGCCGCCGCGCCTGCTCCGGCTGCGGCTCCCGCCGCAAAGGTCGAAGCTGTCCGCGAGCCCTCGCCGCTGCGTGGCACGACCGAGAAGATGTCGCGTCTGCGTCAGACGATCGCCCGCCGCATGGTGGAGTCGCTGCAGACCGCCGCCCAGCTGACCACCGTCATCGAGGTCGACGTCACCAAGGTTGCCGCGGTTCGCGCTCGCTCGAAGGACGCGTTCCTGGCCAAGCACGGCACGAAGCTCACCTTCCTGCCCTTCTTTGTGAAGGCCGCGACGGAAGCCCTTGCCTACCACCCGAAGATCAACGCGACCATCAACGACAAGGAGGTCACGTACTTCGATTACGAGCACGTGGGCATCGCTGTTGACACGCCGCGTGGCCTGCTCGTGCCCGTCATCAAGAATGCGGGCGAGAAGGACATCCCGGGTATCGCAGCGTCTATCAATGACCTGGCGGCGCGCACGCGCGACTCCAAGATCGGTCCCGACGAGCTGTCTGGCTCTACCTTCACGGTCACGAACACCGGTTCCGGCGGTGCTCTTTTCGACACGCCCGTCCTGAACATGCCCGAGACCGCGATCATGGGCGTCGGCACGATCGTCAAGCGTCCCGTCGTGATGAAGGGTATCGACGGCGCAGACGTCATCGCGATCCGCTCGATGGTCTACCTGTCGTTGTCCTACGATCACCGCTTGGTTGACGGCGCAGACGCGTCTCGCTTCCTCATGGATGTGAAGAAGCGCCTCGAAGCCGGTGAGTTTGAGGCCGACTTGGCTCTCTAATCCGCCTGTCAATGCGCTGATGGGGTGGGTCCGCGGACCCACCCCATCAGCGCATGCACCACAATGCGTCTACTTGCCCGACTGCGTGGCATCCTCATTCGATGCGTGCGCGAGCGTCGCGGAGATGACCTTGCCCGAGATCGGATCAACGCGCACGTCCAGGTAGGTCGAATACGGCGCACCATACAGGTTGCAGCCGCTGGTCGTGCACGTTTCGGCTTCCGATACGAGCAGGGTCACGCGCGCGTCTACAGCATCGGGTTCGCATGAGACGATGGCGACGTTCTGGACGCTCGACGACAGGGCGCGCACCTGCACGCCGCCTGCGCGCATATCCTCGATGCGCTGAGCGTCTTCCGTGAGCAGTTCACCGCCGAGTATGGCATCGAGCGTTGACGCATCCCCGTCTTTCATCGCTTGGTCGCGCGCCTGAATCGCTGAATTGATGAGGTTGGCGGCAGCCGTGGGATCGCAGAGTCCGACTGGCGTATCTTCGGCCGGCGTCGTGGCAGGTGGCACCTGTGAAGGCTGCGACATTCGCGCGGATGTCCAGGCCCCGTACACGGCAACCGTTGCTCCCAAGGCAACAATGACGGACCACACGACGATCAACGCGGCCAATCCTTTACGGCGAGGAGACCGAGAGCTGTCCGAGGATGCAGCGCCGCGCCGCATGTGCGACGCGCGCACCTCATCCTCGGTGAGCGTATCCTCACGCAGGGCTGCCGCTCGTAGGTCGGCAATCACTCGTTCAGGGTCGACAGGTTCGCGCGCAATCACGTGCTCTACCGGGTCGCAGACAAGCGGCGTTGCTCCCGATCCGACGGTCGCAGCCAGCTCGTCGAAGCCCAACTCAGCCAGGACCTCGTCCATCTGAAGGAGCGATGCGATGCGGCGCAGGCACTGCCGATCCCCCTCCATACCCGACGTCTCGAGGCTCCACCCGGGAGTTCCCGCTCCAGGCCCGATCTCATCGATCATGTCGATAATGACCGCTCGTCCTTGTGGCGTCACGATGATGTTCGCGGGCGTCAGGTCTCCATGCACGATACCCGCGCCGTGCAGGGCGCTCATGCCGGCGGCGATCCCTTCGACGATCTGACGTCGCGTAGCCTTCGGACGTAGGTCGGCTGATCCAATCTCAACATCGAGCGGACGTCCGGGAATGAAGTCCTGAACGATGGCCCACCGTCCATCCTCTGAGCGCACGACGTCACGCAGGGCAACGACGTGCCGGGAGGAAACAGACGCCCACGCCTTCCACCGGTCGAGCGAACGCTTCCCATCGTCGGAGGAGCGCAGGGCAAGAAGCGCTTCCCCGTCACTCGAACGCGTCCTCCACAGGGGGCCGCGCGCGCCGACGTGGAACACCTGACCGATCTCATATCCGCCTATATTCATGGTGATATTGTCTAAATTCGCAGAATGTGATGCAACTCATCTCACATAGTGCCAGGTCGGACGCGTGGACTTTCTCAGGGTGTATGCACGTAGAATGGAGATGCTATGAGTGAAAAGAATCCCCCCGCGAAGAGGCGCTTCTATCAGAACATCCTCGACGCATACCGACTGACCGCACGCACGTATCCGGCTCTCCCGTGGATGCTCCTGGGAACCGCCGCACTCGTCATCGCCGCGTTCATGCTGTTGGCGTTCCTGACGGACACCTCCTGGATTGGCTGGCTCATTGTTGGCATCATGGGGTCCGTCACCGCGGCACTTGCCCTTCTCAGCTTCCTGGCACGCCGCGCGCTGTACGCACAGGTCGAGGAAACCACCGGTGCCGTCAAGGTTGCACTCTCACAGATTCAGCGCGGCTGGATTATCCCCGAGCAGCCCGTCGCTTTCACGCGCGAACAGGATCTTGTGTGGCGCATCGTCGGTCGCCCCGGTGTCGTTCTCATCTCTGAGGGTCCGGCCTCTCGCGTGCGCCCGCTGCTGACCGCAGAGTCCAAGCGCATCACCAAGATCATGCGTAACGTTCCCGTCCACCAGATCCAGGTTGGCCGCGACGAGGGGCAGATTCCCCTCAAGGACCTGCAGAGCGCGCTGCGTAAGCTCAAGAATGTCCTCACGGCCGAGGAGGTCCCCCAGGTGTCAGCGCGCATCAATGCACTGCGTTCGGGCGAGCCGCCGATCCCTAAGGGCATCGATCCGCTGAGGGTCCGCGGCACGTCGAGGCGCGGACTGCGCGGAAACTGAGTCACACAGTCAAGTGGGCGAGCACTATGTGCTCGCCCACTTTTGTATCCAGGATATGAGACTCGATGGACATGCATAGTATGCATCTGATTGCATAATCAGTATCACTGACCGCCGGCAATACAGATATCAAGGAACATAACCATGCACACAACGAAGATTCTCGCAGCCCTGACCATGGCGACGACGGCGGTCACTCTCACCGCCTGCGCCGACCCGACGACAAACTCGACAACCGGCGCACAGAGCAACGCCGCTGCCTCGTCGAACACCACGGCCTACGATGTCTCCCAGATCCCAACCGACGCCGACATCGCTGCGCTAGTTCCGGAAGATGTCAAGAAACGGGGAACACTGCGCAACGGCGCTTCGACGGGTTACGCTCCGGCCGAGTACATGGCCACCGACGGACAAACCCCCGTCGGCTACGACATTGACATCAACAAGGCACTGGCCAAGGTGATGGGCCTCAAGGAGGGCAGCACACGTCACGCCGAATTCCCCACGATTATCCCCGCTCTTGGCACGAAGTTCGACGTCGGCCTCTCCTCCTTCACGATCACCTCGGAGCGAGAGCAACAGGTCAACATGGTCTCCTACCTGAATGTGGGATCCGCATGGGGCGTCGCAACCGGCAACCCGAAGAACTTCGACACCTCCAACCCCTGCGGCACGACCGTCGCCATTCAAACAGGCACCGCACAGGAAACCTATGCGGAAGAGCTATCGAAGCAGTGCGAAGCTGACGGAAAGGAGAAGATCACCGTCATGCCGCACGAGCTGCAGACCGATATCGCCACGAAGATCATCAGCGGCCAGTACGACGCCACCCTGGCCGATTCGACCGTGATTGGCTACACCGCCGCAGGTTCTGATGGCAAGATCGAACAACTCGGAGAGACGTTTGAATCCGCCCCCCAGGGGATCGCCATCAACAAGGATGACACAGAGCTGACCGAGGCGGTCCAGAAGGCTATGCAATACCTCATGGATAATGGCTACCTGACGGATATCCTGGCTCACTACGGCGCAGACAGCGCGGCACTTACCACCGCCGAACTCAACCCATCGGTCGGCTGACGACGTGACACTCAACGCATAATATGCATCGTTATGCATATAGGTGCATAATGATAGCGACAGTGGGGCAGACGGCCCCCATCCCATCGGAAGGCACATCATGACCATCACGAAGGCACACGCTCTCATCGCACTCGCAGCCGCAGCAGTACTGCCCCTGGCCGCCTGCGCGGACCCGACCTCGTCCTCCAATGGATCGAACGGCGGCACGAGCGCGGCCACGACCTCGTACGACGTCTCCCAGATCCCCACGGACGAAGAGATCGCCGCCCTGGTCCCCGCTGAGGTCAAGGCGCGAGGCATCCTGCGCAATGGCGCCTCGGCCGACTACGCGCCGGCAGAGTTCCTGGCCGACGATCTGCAGACCGCGCAGGGCTACGACGTGGATATCAACAAGGCGCTCGCTAAGGTGATGGGCCTGAACGACGGCACTACAAACCACGCGGAGTTCCCCACGATTATTCCCGCGCTGGGCACCAAGTTCGACGTGGGTATTTCCTCCTTTACGATCACTTCCGAGCGTGAAGCACAGACCAACATGATTTCCTACGTCGAGGTCGGCTCCGCCTTCGGTGTCGCCGCGGGCAACCCCAAGAACTTCGACCCGGCCAATCCATGCGGAACCACCATCGGCGTCCAGACCGGAACCGCGCAGGAAGACTACGCGACCGAGCTATCCGCGCAGTGCGTGGACGGCGGCTTGGACAAGATCACGATCATGCCGCACGACCAGCAGACCGACATCACCCCCAAGGTCACCGGAGGACAGTACGACGCGACCTTCGCTGACTCCACCGTCATCGGCTACACCGTCACTCTCTCGGGTGGCCAGATGCAGCAGGTAGGCGAGGTCGTCGAGTCCGCCCCCCAGGGCATCGCCGTCAACAAGAACGACGCCCAGCTCACCGAGGCGGTCCAGAAGGCTATGCAGTACCTGATGGACAACGGCTATCTGAAGGACATCCTGGGTCACTACGGAGCGCAGGACGCCGCCCTGACGACGGCTGAACTCAACCCGGCTACCACCGAATGAGGTTTGTATGGACACCATGAAAGACGGCGTTGAACTCATCAACGCCAAACCCGTTCCCCGGCCGGGGAGGTGGGTCAGCGCGATCATCGTCGCAATCCTCGCGGCGATGGCCATCCACGGCCTGGTCACCAACAAGAACTACCAGTGGAACGTCGTGTTCCAGTGGTTGTTCTCCCAGTCCCTCATGCAGGGCGTAGCCTTCACGATCATTCTGACGGTTCTCGCAATGGTGATCGGCACGGTGCTGGCGATCACGATGGCGATCATGCGTCAGTCGGTCAACCCGGTGTTGCGCTGGGTGGCGATGGCCTACATCTGGTTCTTCCGGGGTACGCCTATCTACACGCAGCTGATCTTCTGGTCGCTGCTGCCTACGCTCTACCCGTCGCTGTCGTTTGGTGTTCCCTTCCTCGGTTCGATGTTCGGCTGGGAGGTCAGCTTCGATACGGCCACCTACTTCACGCCGTTCTGGATGGCGTTCCTGGGTCTGGGTCTGAATGAGGGCGCGTACCTGGCAGAGATCATGCGTGCCGGTCTGCTGAGCGTTCCGAAGGGCCAGTGGGAGGCGGCGACGGCCCTGGGCATGCCGCGGGCGACGATCTTCCGCAGGATTATCCTGCCGCAGGCGATGCGCGTGATCGTCCCGCCGATCGGCAACGAGACGATTTCGATGCTCAAGACCACGTCGCTTGTTTCAGCGATCCCCTTCACGCTGGAGCTGACGTTCATCGCGCGTCAGCGCGGCCAGGCGACGTTTGCCCCGGTACCTCTCCTGATCGCCGCGGCGATCTGGTACCTGGTGATCACGAGTCTGCTCATGTGGATCCAGTCGATCATCGAGAAGCACTTCGCGAAGGGCTTCGAGCGGCGCGATAACACGGGCGGGCAGACCGCCTCGGACGGCACGGCCTCGGATGAGGACGAAGAGATGAATGGCAAGCTCAAATTTATGGATGTGACACCATGACGGGTACGGATCTGGAGACGGCAACCGGCGTGACGCCCATGGTGGCGGTGCGCGGAGTCCATAAGTTTTTCGGTGATCTGCACGTGCTGCGCGGCATCGATCTGGATATTGCTGCTGGTGAGGTGTGCGTCATCCTGGGTCCCTCGGGTTCGGGTAAGTCCACCCTGCTGCGCTGTCTGAACATGCTGGAGGACATCAGTGCGGGCCGCGTGTACGTCGATGGTCACCTGCTGGGCTACCGTGTGGACTCCAAGGGTGTCCTGCACGAGCGCCGTGACAGGGTGATTGCCGCGCAGCGCTCCCACATTGGCATGGTGTTTCAGCGCTTCAATCTCTTCCCGCATATGACGGCTCTGGAGAACGTCATGGAGGCACCGGTTCAGGTGCTCAAGCGTTCGAAGAAGGAGGCCCGCGCACAGGCTCTCGAGCTGCTCGACCGGGTGGGGCTAGCGGATCGCGCGGACCACTACCCCGCTGAGCTGTCGGGCGGCCAGCAGCAGCGCGTCGCGATTGCTCGCGCGCTGGCCATGGATCCGGAGATCATGCTGTTCGATGAGCCGACGTCCGCGCTCGACCCCGAGCTGGTCGGCGAGGTTCTTCAGGTCATGAAGGATCTGGCGGCCTCGGGCATGACGATGGCCGTGGTCACTCACGAGATCGGGTTTGCCCGCGAGGTCGCCGATCAGGTGGTCTTCATGGACGGCGGCGTGATCGTCGAGGCGGGCGCTCCCGCCGACGTGATCGATAATCCGCAGGAGGAGCGCACCAAGGAGTTCTTCTCCAAGGTTCTCTGAGTTATTCGACGAGGCCGGGGCTGGTTCATTCCAGTCCCGGCCTTTGTCGTGGGTGCCTTCGGGCACGGCGGGTGCGCCTGAGCTGAGGGGGTCGCGCGCGGTTAGCGGGCGCGCGACGGTTCGCGATGAGGTCAGGTGAGCGTCACCAGGTCGAGGTAGCTGTCGTCCCAGAGGTCCTCGTCGGCGTCGGGAAGGAGCAGGACGCGCTGCGGGTTGAGGGCGGTGACGGCACCGGGATCGTGGGTGACGAGGATGACGGCTCCTTCGTAGTCACGCAGGGCAGCGAGGATTTCTTCACGTGAGGCGGGGTCGAGGTTGTTGGTGGGTTCGTCGAGGAGCAGGACGTTGGCTCCGGAGACGACGAGGGTGGCCAGGGCGAGTCGGGTCTTTTCTCCGCCTGATAGGACGGACACGGGCTTGTCGACGTCATCGCCTTGGAAGAGGAACTGGCCGAGGATGTTGCGCACGTGTGTGTCGTCGAGGGTGGGTGCGGCCTCGGCCATGTTCTCGCGGATCGTCCGAGTGTCGTCGAGGGTTTCGTGTTCCTGGGCGTAGTAGCCGAGTTTGAGGCCGTGTCCGGGCACGACGCGCCCCGAGTCGGGTTTCTCGATGCCGGACAGGAGGCGCAGCAGCGTCGTCTTACCGGCACCGTTCAGGCCAAGCACGACGACCTTGGAGCCGCGGTCAATGGCCAGGTCCACGCCGGTGAAGACTTCGAGGGAGCCATAGGACTTGGAGAGGCCTTCGGCGGCGAGGGGGACGCGCCCGGAGGGGGCGGGATCGGGGAAGCGCAGGCGCGCGACCTTTTCTTGGACGATCTCCCCTCCCGCCTGGGCGAAGAGTTCTTCGGCGCGGCGCAGCATTTGCTGGGCGGCGACGGCTTTGGTGGCCTTGGCGCGCATCTTTTCGCCCTGGGCCTTGAGGTGTTCGGCTTTCTTCAGGGCGTTGGCGCGTTCCTTGCGGCGGCGGCGCTCGTCTTCCTCGCGCTGCTTGAGGTAGGCGTCCCACCCCAGGTGATAGATGTCGACGTGAGCGCGGTTGGCATCCAGGTAAAAGACCTGGTTGACAGTGTCGCCCAGGAGCTTAACGTCATGGGAGATGATCATGACACCGCCGGGGAAGGTCTTGATCCAGTCGCGCAGCCACATGATCGAGTCGTGGTCAAGGTGGTTGGTCGGCTCGTCGAGGAGGAGCACATCCGCGTTGGAGAAGAGCACGCGGGCGAGTTCGACGCGGCGGCGCTGACCGCCCGAGAGCGTGTCGAGCCTCTGGTCGAGGACGCGGTCCTCAAGGCCGAGGGAGTGCGCGATTTGCGCAGCCTCGGCGTTGGCGGCCCATCCACCGGAGTTGGTGAACTGCTGGTCGAGCTTGACGTAGCGTTCCATGGCCCGCTGCTGGCGAGCGCCCTCGGTCGTGGACATCTCGTGCTCAGCCTTGCGAATGCGCGCGATGATCGAGTCGATGCCGCGCACGGAGATGATACGATCGCGAGCCTTCATCTCCGGGTCGCCAACGTGGGTGTCCTGCGCGAGGTAGCCGACGGTGCCGTTGGAGCTGATGGTGCCGGTGTACTCGGCCGCTCCCCCACGGTCGGCTTCTCCGGCGAGGAGACGCATCGTCGTGGTCTTGCCGGCACCGTTGCGTCCGACGAGGCCGATGCACATGCCTTTGTCGATCCGGAAGGATACATGGTTGACGAGTTCGCGGGCACCGATTCGCAGAGAGAAGTCCTGGACGTTAATCACGCTCCAAGAGTAGAGGGAGGGGCGGTTGTGGGCGAATCAACCCGGCCGATGACCCGTCCTGTTGGCCCACCTTGCAGCAATTGCGGGCACAATGGGTGGTGCATATAACCATTCCATCTCGGCATTGTGAGGATTGTACCCATGTCAGAAAGCCCGGTCCCGTCTGGATCGGCGCGCCCCGCGCGCGCCCTCGACATCATTTCGGTCGTGTTCGTCGCGTTGCTCCTTATTTCTAATATCGCCGCGACGAAGGCGTTTATGGTGGGTTCTTCCACCCATTATTTGATTTTCGATGGGGGCGCAATTCTCTTCCCTCTGACCTACATCATCGGTGATGTGCTCTCGGAGGTGTATGGTTTTGCCCGCGCGCGGCGGGTCATCGTCATGGGCTTCGTGGCCTCGTTCCTGGCTTCGCTCACTTTCTTCATCGTCCAGTATTTGCCTCCGGCACCCGACTACGAAAACCAGGAGGCTTTCGCGGCGGTCCTGGGCGTCGTATGGCGTGCGGTTGTCGCGTCGCTCGCGGGTTACTTGGCCGGGCAGCTCCTCAACTCCTACGTGCTCGTGTGGATCCGTCGCCGCTGGGGTACCAAGCACTTGTGGGCGCGCCTGATCGGCTCGACGATCGTCGGTGAGGCCGCGGATACGATCCTGTTCTGCACGATTCTGTTCTACGGGCAAATGACGTTCGGTAACTTCGTTAACTACACGGTCACCGGCTACTTCTACAAGGTCCTCCTCGAAGTCGTCCTCCTGCCCGTAACCTATCCCGTGATCGCTGCCATCCGCCGCGTTGAAGGCTTGAAGAAAGACGAGGTGTTTGATCGATGAACGCGAACTGGCTGAGCGCTCCTTCCCCCGAGGAGTGTGCGCCCTTCGACGCCACGGACTCGTCGGGAACCCACTGCCCCGACCGCGGGTTCGAGGTCGGCACTCGCCTGGGTGCCGACCGCGGCCTCGGGCGCACCGGCGTCATCCACACCGCGCATAGCGTGATCCGCACCCCGGCATTCATTCCCGTGGGCACGAAGGCGAACGTGAAGGCACTGACTCCGGAGATGGTGCGTAGCCTCGGTGCACAGGCCGTCCTGGCCAACGCCTATCATCTCTACCTCCAGCCGGGTTCCGACATTGTCGACGACGCCGGCGGCTTTGCGTCTTTCATGAACTGGGCGGGTCCGACGTACACGGACTCGGGGGGCTTCCAGGTGCTGTCTCTGGGTGCGGGTTTCAAGAAGGTTCTCTCCCAGGAGTTTTCCGGGAAGGCCGACCCCAACGACCCAGCTGTCCAGATGCAGGCGATCAAAGCGTCAAATGCTGTTGTTGATGACGATGGCGTCGTGTTCTCCAGCCACATCGATGGCACGAAGCATCGTTTCAACCCCGAAGTGTCGATGGGTATTCAGCATCAGCTGGGTGCCGATATCATGTTCGCTTTCGACGAGCTGACGTCCCTGCTGCACCCGCGCGGCTACCAGGTCGAGTCGCTCGAGCGCACGCACGCGTGGGCCGCGCGGTGTCTGGC
>ERZ1699257.58-NODE-58-length-46084-cov-7.310051_pt1 | contig 46084 bp, 30 predicted proteins | sample MGYA00581521_ERZ1699257 | MGnify/ENA primary metagenome ERZ1699257 (study PRJEB42319, sample SAMD00040330) | human oral metagenome | material: saliva | host: Homo sapiens | study: EMG produced TPA metagenomics assembly of PRJDB4115 data set (Metgenomic analysis of... | reverse complement strand
GCCTCTTTAAGGGGCAAGTGACGAGTCAAGAGCAATAAGGCTTGAACAACGTGAAAGCCAGCGTCTTTAGGCGCTGGCTGGTAATTTGGGATTATAGCCCTGGGACAAACCACCCGTTTGACGGGTGGTCATGATTTGAAAAAATACATGTTTTCTACCACCCAATCTAAGGTATTGTGAAGAGCTACAGTATAGTAGATTGAAATAGAATCTAAACAAATTGATTAAGAAATTTAAAGTAATTTCTAAAAATATTTTAGAAGCGATATTGTGCAATTCTAGATTCAATCTACTATAAAGACCACGGATTTGTATTGTTCATCTTTATTATAAGGTAAACTTCAAGGTGAACTTCTTTTTCTATCATGAGTTAGCAGGCTCTACCTGCTTGAAGTTTTTTATAGACTTTTCTTTTTGAAAACTGTCAATCCACTTAGATTAAAGATTAGAATAACAGCTAAGCTAACTATAAGTGTATAGAAAATGGATTCACTATTAGCAGTCATTGCATAGAAAAACTGCAATGATAAATATGGCAAAATTTTGATACTTGGGAAGATGAGCATTGGCATAGAAAGTAAGATAGAGCTGACCAAATAACCAATAAATACCGCAAGATAAGAATGACTAACATAGAGAATGAAGGAAACAATGGAAAGCCAAGCAAGGAGGCAAAGGAATTGAAGGAAAATGGTTACCAGTAGATTGCCAATAAAACTATCAGGCATAGTTCCAAATCCATTTAAGATAGTTGCTGGAATAAAGGCAATCACAAGACAGATGATGACTTGCAAAAGTGCAATACAAGTCAATACAAAGGCTTTGGCAAGGAAAAACTCGGTACGAGAAACACCCACTGTTAAATTATTTTTATAGAGTTTACCGATTAAATCAACTCCAAGAACGAGGCAGGCTAGGATGATACAGAGAAAAACGAGATTTGAACCTTGACTAGAAGCGTTAATAAGTGCTTGTACACCGTCCCAACCATGGGTTGGAATTTCTGGTTCTTCTGTCTGGATTGCCATCAGATGACCAGTAGCTCCTATACTTGCACCCATTAGCATGAGAGCAAAGAGAATGAATTCTGTAATCCAAAAACCTTTGGAACGGAAAAGACGGTAAAAGTCTGCTTGAATGGTATGTATCATGATTTTCCTCCTATTGGACCAATTGAGTGAAGTATTCTTCTAGGTTTTGACGGGCATAGTAAATCTCGTCAATGGCAACATCTGCCAAGGTTAATTCCTTGAGAATATGCTTGACATCTTGTTCCTGACCAAAGATGTGAATTTCATTTTCAGGATTGACAACCTTGAACTGGAGCTGGATTTGTTCTTTCAATACTTGGCAAGCTTTCTCTTGGTCAGCTGTCTTAAGAACAATATAATCTTCACTTAGTGTTTCAAATTCAGCTTTGCTGATTTCACGGATAATCTTGCCTTGATCTAAAATACCAAAGCGATTGGCTAGAAGATAGAGTTCTGACAAGATATGGCTAGAGATAAGAATGGTTATCCCTTTTTCTTGATTGAGCCGTTGAATCATCAGACGAAACTCTTTGATACCGATTGGGTCGAGACCGTTGATAGGTTCATCTAAAATCAGGAAGTCTGGTTTGGATAGGAGGGCAATGGCAATACCAAGTCTTTGTTTCATTCCTAGCGAGAAATCACGAAAGACTTTCTTACCTGTATCTGACAAACCTACATAGTCCAGCGTTTCTCGAATGACTTGATCCGCATTTGGAATATGACGAATCATACAGTAATATTTCAGATTTTGATAGGCTGTTAAGTGATTATGAGCTACAGGTGATTCGATTACTGAACCTACTCGAGATAGAGCCTTGGTCCACTCATTTTCCGATTGACTAGAAAAGAGGGAAACAGTTCCTTTATCCGCAAACAGTAGTTGCGTAATGATTTTGATTAAGGTGGTCTTCCCAGCTCCATTCTTCCCTATAAGCCCATAAATATCTCCCTCTCTTATCGTTAGATGAAGATCCTGAAGGATAGCTTGTTTGTCAAAGTTTTTGGACAATCCATGAATATCAAGTACTGTTTTCATGATTCTCTCCTTTTGATTTATTTTGTTAACTTTAGTATAAAGCATAGAAATCAAAGAAAGCTCAAGGATTTCTAAAGAGTTTCTAAAGTTTTAGGAATTCTTAAATAGCAAAACCCAGTTGATATGAACTGGGCTTCTTAATTATAAAATATATTTCTCAATCGCACGCGCGACACCGTCTTCTTCGTTGCTGGCTGTAACGTCATCAGCTAGGGATTTGACATAATCGCTGGCATTTCCCATAGCAATGCCCAGCCCTGCAAACTGGAGCATTTCGATATCGTTATTAGCATCGCCCATGGCCATGATTTCTGAGGAATCAATCTTCAAAATATCTGCTAGTCGTGAAAGAGCAGTAGCCTTTGTCGTACCAAGTGGCATAGCTTCATAAATGACAGGCTGCGAACGAACTCCACTAAATCGTTGGCAGAGTTCTGTAGCAAAACGCTCTTCAAAATCGTCTGTTTGACTCTCTGTCCCCAAAAACATCCCTTGGAACATCCGGTACTTGCCACTAGTCGCTTCCTCAAGAGAAATTTCAGTCAGGTCTGAAAAGACTAGCTTGGCATCATTTTGAACGATTTCAGTAGGCTTACCACCGAGGACAAAATAATGTTCCTCATCAAAAAGAGTCAACTGAACATCACTTTTTTCAGCTAGGTCATAGAGGTATTCGATGTCTGCTGGACTAAGTTCTTGCCAGTCAACTAGTCCCCAGTCACTTGTCTGGTGAGTTGAACAACCGTTGTTAACAATGACATATTCGTTCTGGAGGTCAAGCCCCAGTTTTTGATAGTAGGGGAGGACACCGAAAAGCGGGCGACCAGTACAAAGTACAAGTTTGACACCTTTTTCAATAGCTTGGTGAATAGCAGTAATATGAACTTGTGGGATTTCCTTGGCTTCATTGAGGAGGGTTCCGTCCATATCCAAGGCTAGTAGTTTAATCATAGATCTTCCTTCTTTATCTTTTGGTATTATTATAGCATATTTTGGAGAAGATAATGGTAAAAGGGTAGGGACTAATTGATTTTACAGTTTAGGATGGTTTGATGACAATTCATGATTTGAAGAGGATATTTTGCAAAGATATGCTATACTAAACTTGTTATACAGTTAAGTAAACCATATATTCAATAAACCAGTCAAGTAAAAACAGAGAATTTAATATGAAAAAACGAATTGTTCAAATTTTATTAGCATTGTCCTTAATCTTTTACAAATCAACTTGGTTTTGGTGGATTTTTAATCACTTTGCTGGTAGGCTGGTGCCTGCTAGTCGTGAATTTTTTCAGATTCTTGCTTTTTTAGAGTTTATCGTTATTCTTCTAGCTATGATATATTTACTAGTATTCGAAGGTAGAAAAATGCTTGAGTTGAAGTGGAAATGGAGATATCCACTTTATCTGCTTTTTGCCTATGGAGTCAATTATCTTTCAGATACTGTGTTTTCTTTTTTAACCCCAGCAACGTCCAATCAAATCGCTTTAAATGAATTAATTGAGATGACAGGGAAACAAGAGTTACTATATTTTTTGATTCTTGCTTGTCTGCTAGGACCAATTTCAGAAGAATTGGTATATCGGGGAGTTCTTATGAATACATTTTTGAAAGATTCACCTTGGTATGGAGATGTTTTACTATCGGCCTGCGTCTTTGGCTATGTGCATGTCAGTTCAGGTTTAACACCACTCGTCTTTTTCACCTATGCAAGTGGAGGAGCGATTTTAGCATTACTCTACCGAAAAACTCACTCTCTCTATTATCCCATTTTGCTCCATATCTTGATTAACATGACTGCATTTTGGTATTTATGGATCAATCTATTTTCAGCAAGTTAGTGCTTATCATTCAATGCCGGAAGATCCGGCATTTTCTTTTCAACAGTTGAGCAAGAACTGATTATTTACAGACTTGGGTGGCTAATCATGGTATAATATAAGGTAATGAAAAATTCCAACGAGGCAGAGATGAAATTACTTTATACTGATATTCGGACTTCTTTGACAAAAATTCTAACAAGAGAGGCAGAAGAGCTAGTTGCTGCTGGCAAGCGAGTCTTCTACATTGCCCCCAACTCTCTTTCTTTTGAAAAGGAACGAGCCGTGCTGGAATGCTTGCCCCAGCAGGCTTCTTTTGCGATTACCGTCACGCGCTTTGCCCAAATGGCTCGTTACCTGGTCTTGAATGACTTGCCTGCCAAGACCAGTCTAGATGATATCGGTCTTGGGATGGTCTTTTACAAATACCTTGCGGAACTTGACCCTAAGGATTTACGTGTTTATGGTGCCATTAAGCAGGATCCTCAGTTTATCCAGCAGTTGATTGAGCTTTACCACGAGATGACCAAAGCTCAGATGAGTTTTTTGGACTTGGAGAGCTTGGCGGATGAGGACAAGAGGGCCGATTTGCTTTTGATTTTTGAGAAAGCAACGGCCTATCTCAATCAAGGTCAGTTGTCTCAGGGAAGTCAGTTGTCCCATTTGATTGAGGTTATTGAGAATAACAAGGTAAGTAGTGATTTTAGCCAAATCGCCTTAGTCATTGATGGATTTACCCGTTTTTCTGCCGAGGAAGAGCGGATTGTGGACCTACTTCATGGCAAGGGTGTTGAGATTGTCATTGGGGCTTATGCTAGTAAGAAAGCTTATGCTAGTCCCTTTAGCGAGGGAAATCTCTACCAAGCCAGTGTGGAGTTTCTCCATCATCTAGCCTCTAAATACCAAACTCCTGCTCTGGATTGTTCTCAAACTCATGAGAAGATGGATAGTTTTGACAAGGCCTCTCGTTTATTGGAATCGTCCTATGACTTTTCAGAACTCGTTTTGGATGTCGATGAGAAAGACCGTGAAAACTTACAAATCTGGTCTTGCTTAACACAAAAGGAGGAGTTGGAGTTAGTAGCTCGCAGCATTCGTCAGAAATTACATGAGAACTCTGACCTGAGTTACAAGCATTTTCGCATTCTCTTGGGAGATGTAGCTTCTTATCAGTTATCTTTCAAAACTATTTTTGACCAGTATCAGATTCCTTTCTATCTTGGTAGAAGCGAATCCATGGCACATCATCCCTTGACTCAGTTTGTCGAGTCTATTTTGACTTTGAAACGCTATCGTTTCCGTCAGGAAGATTTGATAAACCTTCTTAGAACAGGTCTGTATACCGATCTTAGCCAGGCTGATATTGATGCTTTTGAGCAATATATCCGCTATCTTGGTATCAATGGCTTGCCAGCCTTTCAGCAAGCCTTCACCAAATCCCATCATGGAAAATTTAATCTTGAGCGTTTGAATGCTCTTCGCCTGAGAATTTTAGAACCTCTTGAAACTCTTTTTGCTAGCCGAAAACAAAAGGCTGAAAATCTCTTGCAAAAGTGGAATTCTTTTCTGAGAGAAGGTGCGGTGACTAATCAACTCCAAGATTTGACAGCTACCATGGAAGCTCTAGAACAGGAAAGACAAACTGAAGTTTGGAAAGCTTTCTGTCATGTTTTAGAACAATTTGCGACTGTTTTTGCTGGTTCACAGGTTAGTCTAGAGGACTTCCTAGCCTTGCTTCATTCTGGAATGAGTTTGTCTCAGTATCGCACCATTCCAGCGACAGTGGACACTGTTCTGGTGCAGAGTTACGATTTGATTGCGCCACTGACTGCTGACTTTGTCTATTCCATTGGGCTAACTCAGGACAATTTACCAAAAATTGCGCAAAATGCCAGTCTTTTGACTGATGAAGAAAGGCAAAATCTAAACCAAGCGACTGAAGAGGGAGCACAATTGCTGATTGCCAGCAGTGAAAATCTCAAGAAAAATCGCTATACCATGCTTTCCTTGGTCAATTCTGCTCGTAAGCAGTTGGTTTTGTCGGCTCCAAGCCTTTTTAATGAGAGTGAAAGCAAGGAGTCAGCCTATCTTCAAGAGCTAGTCCATTTTGGATTTAATCGGAGAGAGAAGAGGATGAACCACAAAGGACTGTCTAAGGAGGATCTAGGTTCATATCACAGTCTTTTGTCCAGTCTGGTTGCCTATCACCAGCAGGCCGAACCGATAGATACTGAGCAAGATTTGACATTTGTCAAGGTTCTGGCGCGTGTCATGGGTAAAAAACTAGACCAAAAAGGCCTTGCAAATCCTGCCCTTCCAACAAGTCCAAGCAGCAAGCCCTTGACCAAGGATACCATGCGAGCGCTCTATCCTGCTGAACAGGAGTTTTACCTCTCTACCTCTGGCTTGACGGAGTTTTACCGCAATGAATACAGCTATTTCCTCCGCTACGTGTTAGGTTTGCAGGAAGAATTGCGCCTACGTCCTGATGCTCGTAGTCACGGAAATTTCTTGCACCGCATTTTTGAACGTGCCTTGCAGTTGCCTGACGAAGATTCCTTTGACCACCGTCTAGAACAAGCTATCCAAGAAACCAGTCAAGAACGCGAATTTGAAGCTATATATCAAGAAAGTTTGGAAGCCCAGTTTACCAAGGAAGTTTTGCTTGATGTTGCACGGACGACTGGACATATTCTCCGACACAATCCAGCTATTGAAACCATTAAAGAGGAAGCGAATTTCGGTGGAAAAGAGCAAGCCTTTATCCAATTAGACAATGGTCGCAGTGTCTTTGTACGTGGCAAGGTTGACCGGATTGACCGTTTGAAAGCTGATGGGGCGATAGGAGTGGTAGACTACAAGTCTAGTCTGACTCAGTTCCAGTTTCCTCATTTCTTTAATGGGCTCAATTCCCAGTTGCCAACTTATCTAGCTGCCTTAAAAAGAGAAGGGGAGCAGAACTTTTTTGGTGCCATGTACTTGGAAATGGCTGAACCAGTCCAATCTCTGATAGCTGTTAAAAGTCTGGCTGGAGCAGTAGTAGAAGCCAGCAAGTCTATGAAATACCAAGGCCTCTTTTTAGAAAAAGAAAGCAGTCATTTGGGCGAATTTTACAATAAAAATAAGGCTAACCAGCTGACAGATGAGGAATTTCAACTCCTACTGAACTACAATGCCCATCTTTACAAGAAAGCAGCAGAGAAGATTTTAGCAGGCCAGTTCGCTATCAATCCATACACAGAAAACGGCAGAAGCATTGCCCCATACGTCCAGCAACATCAAGCCATCACTGGATTTGAAGCCAATTACCACTTAGGCCAAGCCCGTTTTCTTGAGAAGTTGGACTTAGCTGATGGCAAGCGTCTTGTTGGAGAAAAACTCAAACAAGCTTGGTTTGAAAAAATAAGAGAGGAGTTGAATCGATGAAGCCTATTCCCTTTTTAACTGAGAAGGAAATTCAAAAATTGCAAGAAGCAGAAGCGCATTTGAGCAAGGAACAAAAGAAAACTGCCGAGCAAATCGAAGCCATCTACACTTCTGGTCAGAATATCCTGGTTTCAGCATCGGCTGGTTCGGGGAAGACTTTTGTCATGGCAGAGCGCATTCTAGATCAATTGGCGCGCGGTGTCGAAATTTCTCAACTCTTTATCTCAACCTTTACTGTCAAGGCTGCCACCGAGCTTAAAGAACGTTTGGAGAAAAAAATCAGCCAACAAATCCAAGAAAGTAGCGATGTTGACCTCAAACAACACTTAGGTAAACAGTTGGCAGACCTACCCAACGCAGCTATCGGAACCATGGACTCTTTTACCCAAAAATTCCTTGGCAAACATGGCTATCTGATTGATATTGCGCCTAATTTCAGGATTTTACAAAACCAGAGCGAGCAACTACTTCTAAAAAACGAAGTTTTTCATGAGGTTTTTGAAGCCCATTACCAAGGTAAGCAGAAAGAGACCTTTAGTCATTTGCTGAAAAACTTTGCTGGACGTGGCAAGGATGAACGGGGGCTACGCCAGCAAGTCTATAAAATTTATGACTTCCTCCAATCCACCAGCAACCCTCAAAAGTGGCTGAGTGAATCTTTCCTCAAAGGCTTTGAGAAAGCTGATTTTACCAGTGAAAAAGAAAAACTGACTGAGCAAATCAAACAAGCCCTTTGGGATTTGGAAAGCTTTTTCCGTTACCATCTGGATAATGATGCCAAGGAGTTTGCAAAGGCTGCTTATCTAGAGAATGTTCAGTTGATTCTGGATGAAATTGGCTCCCTAAATCAGGAGTCCGATAGTCAGGCTTATCAGGCAGTACTTGCGCGTGTCGTCGCCATTTCAAAAGAGAAAAACGGCCGATCTCTGACTAATGCCAGTCGTAAGGCTGATTTGAAGCCACTGGCCGATGCCTACAACGAAGAGAGAAAGACCCAGTTTGCTAAACTAGGACAACTGTCAGACCAGATAATCATTCTCGACTATCAAGAACGTTATCATGGAGATACATGGGAACTAGCTAAGACTTTCCAAACCTTCATGAGTGATTTTGTAGAGGCTTATCGTCAGCGTAAACGCCAGGAAAACGCCTTTGAATTCGCTGATATCAGCCATTACACCATTGAGATTTTAGAGAAATTCCCGCAAGTTCGTGAGGCTTATCAGGAACGCTTCCACGAAGTCATGGTCGATGAGTATCAGGATACCAACCATATTCAAGAACGGATGTTGGAGTTGCTGTCTAATGGCCACAATCGCTTTATGGTGGGAGATATCAAGCAGTCTATCTATCGTTTCCGTCAGGCAGATCCGCAGATTTTCAATGAAAAATTCCAACGCTATGCGCAAAATCCACAAGAAGGCAAGCTAATTCTCCTCAAGGAAAATTTCCGTAGTAGTTCAGAAGTACTATCAGCAACCAATGATGTATTTGAACGTCTCATGGACCAAGAGGTCGGCGAAATCAACTATGATAACATGCACCAGCTTGTTTTTGCCAATACCAAACTGACTCCCAATCCAGACAACAAGGCAGAATTTCTCCTCTATGACAAGGACGACACAGGTGAGGAAGAAGAGGGGCAGGCAGAAACGAAACTAACAGGCGAAATGCGCTTGGTTATCAAGGAGATTCTTAAACTTCATCAGGAAAAAGGTGTTGCCTTTAAAGAAATTGCTCTTCTGACCTCCAGCCGCAGTCGTAATGACCAGATTCTTCTCGCTTTGTCAGAGTACGGGATTCCTGTTAAAACTGACGGAGAGCAAAACAATTATCTCCAATCTCTAGAAGTACAAGTCATGCTAGATACTCTTCGTGTCATTCACAATCCCCTGCAAGACTATGCCTTGGTTGCCCTTATGAAGTCTCCAATGTTTGGTTTTGACGAGGATGAGTTAGCACGTTTGTCTCTTCAGAAAGCAGAGGACAAAATCCAAGAGAATCTCTATGATAAGCTAGTCAATGCTCAAAAACAGGCAAGTAGCCATAAAAATTTGATCCATACAGCTTTAGCTGAGAAATTAAAGCAATTCATGGATATCTTGGCTTCTTGGCGCTTGTATACCAAAACCCACTCCCTCTATGACTTGATTTGGAAGATTTACAACGACTGTTTTTATTATGACTATGTTGGGGCTTTGCCAAATGGTCCTGCTAGACAGGCCAATCTCTATGCCCTAGCACTGCGAGCTGATCAATTTGAAAAGAGCAATTTCAAAGGTTTGTCCCGCTTTATCCGTATGATTGACCAAGTTTTAGAAGCACAGCATGATCTTGCAAGTGTGGCAGTCGCACCGCCAAAAGATGCTGTAGAACTCATGACCATTCACAAGAGTAAAGGGCTGGAGTTTCCTTACGTCTTTATCCTCAATATGGATCAAGACTTTAACAAGCAAGACAGCATGTCAGAGATCATTCTCAGCCGTAAAAATGGACTAGGACTTAAGTATATTGCAAAAATGGAGACAGGAGCAGTCGAAGCCTACTACCCTAAAACCATCAAACTCTCCATTCCTAGTCTGACCTATAGGCAGAACGAAGAAGAATTACAGCTGGCAAGCTATTCAGAGCAAATGCGTCTGTTGTATGTTGCCATGACGAGGGCTGAGAAAAAGCTCTATCTTGTCGGTAAGGGTTCTCGTGAAAAGCTGGAAGCCAAGGAATACCCAGCAGCCAAAAATGGGAAACTAAATAGCAATACTAGACTGCAAGCAAGGAATTTCCAAGATTGGCTTTGGGCTATCAGTAAAGTGTTTGCAAAGGATCATCTCAACTTTAGCTATCGTTTTGTTGGTGAAGATCAGCTGACTAGAGAAGCTGTCGGTCAGTTGGAAAACAAAAGTCCTCTACAAGCTAGCTCCCAAGCAGACAATCGTCAGTCAGAAACCATCAAAGAAGCCCTTGAAATGCTGAAAGAAGTGGAAGTTTACAATACTCTTCACCGTGCAGCCATTGAACTTCCTAGTGTTCAAACCCCAAGTCAAATCAAGAAATTCTACGAACCCGTTATGGATATGGAAGGTGTCGAGATTGCAGGTCAAGGTCAGTCAGTAGACAAGAAAATCAGCTTTGATTTACCAGATTTTTCAACCAAAGAAAAGGTAACTGGAGCTGAGATTGGTAGTGCTACCCACGAACTGATGCAGAGAATGGATCTCAGTCAGAGACCAACGCTTGCTAGCCTAACAGAAACTCTCCAACAGGTTCAAACCAGCCCAGCTGTCAGAGACAAGATTAATCTTGCTAAAATTCTTGCATTCTTTGACACAGCACTTGGTCAGGAAATTCTTGCTAATACCGACCATCTCTATCGCGAGCAACCCTTCTCCATGCTCAAACGAGACCAAAAGAGTCAGGAAGACTTCGTTGTCCGTGGTATCCTTGATGGCTATCTGCTTTACGAGGACAGAATTGTTCTGTTCGACTATAAGACAGACCGATATGATGAACCAAGTCAACTCATAGACCGTTATCGTGGTCAGTTAGCCCTATACGGAGAAGCTTTATCGCGAGCCTATTCGATTGAAAATATTGAAAAATACTTGATTTTACTAGGTAAAGACGAGGTTCAAGTTGTAAAAGTATAATCTAGAAAGGAGGCCTCATGACTCTTCCAGTTAGAAAATCCCTACATGATGCAGTTTTACAGGCTTCAAAAGCTGATACTTGGGAACAAGCTACCAAGGAATGGAATGAAGTTTCCTTGATTTTTAATGGTATCGGCCGTAGCAATTGTGTCTGTGGGAATGCTATCAAGTACGCCTACGAACTCTTTAATGGTATCACAGGCCAACGCCTCTTTCCGATTGGTAGCGACTGTGTTCGTCATTTTCATCGATTGACCCTTGACCAGCAACTGGAAGAGGAAGAAAAACTGCTCAGAAAGGTTGAAAATCTAACCAGAAAAGCTAAGAAAAAGGAAAAAATCAAGGTCAATAAAAGTGACTTTGACGAACGTCTTCTAAAGTGGCTCTGGGAAAAAGGTGTTTTTAAACCCAATCGTGGCAATCAGTTCTCACCTGAGAAAGACTACCAACTCTTCCTAGAAGTCTTTCAAGGAGGAAGTTGGACCAAGGCGGAGCCAAAGAAAAAGGCTCGTATGGAAGAAGTCCTTGAAAAGTGTATCAAACCCTTTTTACTTGGAAAACCAGATGACCAACTCTATCTTGTCAAGCTAGGCAAGGAGAAAATTGACTACGAACAAGAACTCCGTATCCAGGCAGAGAAAGAGCGCAAGAAGAGGGATAAAATCGCTAAGCAATATGCAGACAATCTGGTTCTAGCCATGGGACCAGCAGAGCGTGCCTACCAAGATTACTTTGGCTTTACAGAAACCCTAACCCAAGAAGAACGCAAGTGGGAGAAAATTCTTTTTGGTAAAAATCGAACAGAAAGGGCTATCAAGGCCAGACAATACCAAAAAGAGTTGGAAAAAGACCAACGAATTGCTAGTCAGGATCCAATTGAAAGAAAGCAGAAGCAGACCTGGCTCCTCAATTCCTATTTTCGTGAGCTTCCTGAAGAAAAATCCCGATTTGCTCGACTCTTATTAGAATATCGAAAAAGTGGAGAAGTGCCATTTTCAACTGAATATCTGTCAGATCATCTGCTCGACTTTTTCTATAAAATGAAAGCCTTTGAGTTTGAAATCGCACCAGAACAAGTCCGAGATTTTCTAAAAGAAAGTCTCCAGACAGATCATCTCTCCTCAGCACAAGAAAGCTGGATAGAAGGAATTCTCCTAAACTGCCTCAAACCATTTTTAGAACGATTATTGATATAAGTAACACCTACCGTGGAAATGCCATGGTAGGTTACATTTTATCCAAAAAGAGAAAATAGGAAATTGCAAACATTATTGCTTGGTATTTTATATATAAAACAAAGTATGAAAACGTAATGCAATTTTAAGACTTTTTGATAAATTAAGAGTATAATCAAACTGTAATGCCTTTTTTATAGATAACACACTAATATATTGAAGGCATTCGTAAGATAAATATAAATTTTATTTCAAGGAGGAATCATGGAAAAGTATTTTGGTGAAAAACAGCAGCGTTTTTCATTTAGAAAATTATCAGTAGGACTTGTATCTGCAACGATTTCAAGTTTATTTTTTATGTCTGTATTAGCTAGTTCATCTGTAGAGGCTCAGGAGACTAAAGGTATTCACTATAAATATGTGACAGAGTCAGAGCTATCATCAGAAGAAAAGAAGCAGCTTGTCTATGACATTCCGACATACATGGAGAATGATGATGAGACTTATTATCTTGTTTATAAATTAAATTCCCAAAATCAACTGGGAGACTTACCAAATACTGGAAGTAAGAATGATATGCAAACCCTAGTTGCTGGTGCTAGCTTAGCGGCTCTGGGGATTTTAATTTTTGCCGTTTCTAAGAAAAAAGTTAAGAATAAGACAGTATTACATTTAGTATTGGTTGCAGGAATCGGAAACGGTGTCCTAGTATCAGCTCATGCTTTAGAAAATAATCTCTTACTGAATTACAATACTGACTATGAATTAATCTCAGGAGAAAAATTACCTCTTCCTAAAGATATTTCAGGTTACACTTATATTGGATATATCAAAGAGGGAAACATAACTTCTGAATCTAAAGTAAGCAATCAAGAGAAATCAACAGCCACTCCTACAAAACAACAAAAGGTGGATTATAGTGTTACACCGAATTTTGTCGAGAATCCATCAACAGTACAAGCTATGCAGGAACAAACATCTGTTTCTTCAACTAAGCCGACAGAAGTTCAAGTAGTTGAAAAACCTCTCTCTGCAGAATTAACCAATCCAAGAAAAGAAGAGAAACAATCTTCAAATTCTGCCGTTGTAAGCGCAAAAGGCGAACCTGCAACCCAACCTGCCTTACCAGAAGCTGTAGTAAGTGACAAAGGCGAGCCAGCAGTTCAACCAGAGCTTCCCGAAGCAGTTGTGACTGACAAAGGCAAACCTGCAGTCCAACCCGCTTTACCAGAAGCTGTGGTAAGTGACAAAGGCGAGCCAGCAGTCCAACCAGAATTGCCAGAAGCTGTTGTAAGTGATAAAGGGGAGCCTGCAGTTCAACCTGAATTGCCGGAAGCTGTTGTAAGTGACAAAGGCGAGCCAGCAGTTCAACCTGAATTGCCGGAAGCTGTTGTAAGTGACAAAGGCGAGTCTGCAGTCCAAGCAGAGTTGCCAGAAGCAGTTATAAGTGACAAAGGCAAACCCGCAGTTCAACCAGAGTTACCAGAGGCAGTCGTAACTGACAAAGGGGAACCTGCAGTCCAACCTGCGTTGCCAGAGGCAGTCGTAACTGACAAAGGGGAACCTGCAGTTCAACCTGAATTGCCAGAAGCAGTTGTGACCGATAAAGGGGAACCTGCAATCCAACCTGCGTTTCCAGAGGCAGTCGTAACTGACAAAGGCGAGCCTGCAGTCCAACCAGAGTTGCCAGAGGCTGTTGTAAGTGACAAAGGGGAACCTACAGTAGCAATTGTAAGTGACAAAGGGGAACCTGCAGTTCAACCTGAATTGCCAGAAGCAGTTGTGACCGATAAAGGGGAACCTGCAATCCAACCAGAGTTGCCAGAAGCTATGGCAAGCGCCAAAGGTGAACCAGCAGTCCAACCTGCCTTACCAGAAGCTGTGGTAAGTGATAAAGGCGTACCAGAAGTCCAGCCTGCCTTACCAGAAGCAGTAGTAACCGACAAAGGTGAACCAGCAATTCAACCAGAGTTACCAGAAGCTGTAGTAACCAACAAAGGCACCCCAGAAGTCCAACCTGAATTGCCAGAAGCTGTTGTAACCGATAAAGGCGAACCAGCTGTCCAACCAAAATTGCCAGAAGCTGTTGTAACCGATAAAGGTGAACCTGCAGTCCAAGCAGAGTTACCAGAGGCTGTAGTAACCGACAAAGGCGAACCTGAAGTCCAACCTGCGTTACCAGAAGCAGTTGTTACTGATAAAGGTAAACCAGAAGTTCAACCTGAATTGCCAGAAGCAGTTGTTACTGATAAAGCTGAACCAGAAGTTCAGCCTGAATTACCAGAAGCGGTTGTAACTGACAAAGGTGAGCCTGAACAGGTAGCCCCACTTCCAGAATACACTGGTGATATTGATCAAGTAAAGCCAGATATTCCAACTGAAAAAACGAAAGAACAGGATCCAGAAAAAACACTCGAATTAAGAAATGTTTCGGATATTGAATTGTACAGCCAGACGAATGGGACTTATAAACAACATATCTCATTGGATGGAATTCCAAAGAATACGGATAATTACTTTGTCAAGGTAAAATCTTCGGCATTTAAAGATGTCTATCTGCCAGTCTCCTCAATAACTGAAGAGGAAAGAAATGGTCAGCCAGTTTATAAAATTACAGCTAAGGCTGAGAAACTCCAGCAAGAGCAGAACAATAAATATGTCGACCATTTCACCTTCTACCTCGATAAGAAGGCTACAGAGGAAAAGACAAACTTTACTTCCTTTAGTAATCTGGTCAAAGCTATAAACCAAAATCTCTCTGGAACCTATCATTTAGCAGCTAGCCTGAATGCTAACGAAGTAGAGCTTGGTCCTGATGATAAATCCTATATCAAGGGAACCTTTACTGGTCAGTTGATTGGAGAAAAAGATGGTAAGAAGTATGCTATTTATAACTTGAAAAAACCTCTGTTTGAAAACTTGAGTGGTGCTACAGTAGAAAAACTGAGTCTGAAAAATGTCTCTATTTCAGGGAAAAATGATATTGCTTCACTGGCAAATGAAGCTACGAATGGTACAAAGATTAAACAAGTTCATGTCGATGGGGTTCTGGCTGGAGAACGTGGTATCGGTGGTTTGTTGGCTAAGGCAGACCAATCAAGCATCACAGAGAGTAGTTTCAAGGGAAGAATTGTCAATACCTATGAAACAACTACTGCCTATAATATCGGTGGTCTGGTCGGTCATTTGACAGGAAACAAAGCTTCACTGACTAAATCAAAAGCGACAGTAGCCATTTCATCCAACACCAATAGTTCAGATCAGACTGTTGGTGGGCTAGCAGGTCTCGTAGACCAAGATGCGCATATACAGGATAGCTATGCTGAAGGTGATATCAACAATGTCAAGCACTTTGGTAGAGTTGCGGGTGTGGCTGGATATTTGTGGGATCGAAAGACGAATGAGGAACAGCATGCTGGAAGCTTGACCAATGTACTAAGTGATGTCAATGTAACCAACGGGAATGCTATTACCGGTTACCACTACAATGGAATGAAGGTGAAGGATACATTCAGCAGCAAGGCGAACAGAGTATACAATGTCACCTTGGATAGGGATGAAGTCGTCAGCAAAGAATCCTTTGAAGAAAGAGGAACGATGCTAGATGCTTCTGAAGTGACGAATAAAAAAGCAGAAATCAATCCTCTCACTCCTCCAACAGTGGAGCCCCTTTCAACAAGTGGTAGTAAAGAAAGTGATTTTTCTAAGGTGAAGCATTATCAAGCTAAGCGTGCTTTGGTTTATAAGAACATTGAAAAATTGTTACCTTTCTATAACAAGGCGACCATCGTGAAATACGGAAATCTGGTCAAGGAGAACAGTCTCTTATATCAAAAAGAACTCTTGTCCGCAGTTATGATGAAGGATGACCAAGTAATCACAGATATTGTTTCTAACAAACAGACTGCAAATAAACTCTTACTTCACTATCAGGACCATTCATCTGAGAAGCTCGATCTCAAGTACCAGACTGATTTTGCCAAGCTAGCAGAATATAGTTTAGGGGATACAGGACTCCTCTACACTCCAAATCAATTCTTGTATGACCAAGACTCTATCATTAAGCAAGTCGTACCTGACTTACAAAAGGTTGACTATAAGTCGGATGCCATCAGAAAGACACTTGGTATTTCTCCAGAAGTTAAGTTAACCGAGCTCTATTTAGAAGACCAGTTCGCCAAAACAAAACAAAATCTGGGAGACAGCTTGAAAAAACTCTTGTCAGCAGATGCTGGACTTGCTGGTGACAACTCAGTCACCAGAGGCTATCTTGTAGATAAAATCAAGAACAATAAGGAAGCCTTGCTACTCGGTTTAACTTATTTAGAACGTTGGTATAACTTTAGCTATGGTCAGGTGAATGTCAAAGACTTAGTTATGTATCATCCGGACTTCTTTGGTAAAGGAAATACTTCACCACTAGATACTCTGATTGAGTTAGGTAAATCTGGCTTTAACAATCTTCTTGCTAAAAACAATGTTGATACTTATGCTATCAGTCTTGCCAGCCATCATGGAACGACAGATTTGTTTAGCACGCTTGAAACTTACCGCAAAGTCTTTCTACCAAATACAAGCAACAATGACTGGTTTAAATCACAGACCAAGGCTTACATCGTCGAAGAAAAATCTAATATCGAAGAGGTTAAAACAAAGCAAGGACAGGCTGGTACCAAGTATTCTATCGGTGTCTACGACCGTATCACTAGTGCCACATGGAAATACCGCAATATGGTACTACCTCTACTTACCCTTCCTGAAAAATCTGTATTTGTCATCTCGACCATGTCTAGTCTAGGATTTGGAGCTTATGATCGCTACCGCAATAATGAGCATCAAGCAAGTGGTGACCTTAATAGCTTTGTTGAAAAGAGTGCTCGCGAAACAGCAGAGCGTCAACGAGATCACTACGATTATTGGTATCGCATTTTAGATAAAGAAGGACGTGAAAAACTCTATCGTACGATTCTAGTTTATGATGCCTATAAGTTTGGAGATGATAGAACCTCTGGAAAAGCTACAGTTGAGGCTAAGTTTGATAGTACCAATCCGGCGATGAAGAATTTCTTTGGTCCAGTGGGGAATAAAGTAGTTCACAATCATCATGGTGCTTATGCAACTGGAGATGGAGTTTACTATATGTCCTATCGTATGTTAGATAAGGATGGAGCCATTACTTATACCCATGAGATGACCCATGATTCAGATCAGGATATTTACCTTGGTGGCTATGGTCGAAGAAGTGGCTTGGGACCTGAGTTCTTCGCAAAAGGCTTATTGCAAGCCCCTGACCAACCAAGTGATGCAACCATTACCATCAACTCTATCTTGAAACATAAAACATCAGATAGTACAGAAGGCCAGAGATTACAAGTACTTGATCCAACTACAAGATTTAATAACGCAGCAGATCTTCAGAACTACGTCCACAATATGTTTGATGTCGTTTACATGTTGGAATATCTCGAAGGACAATCTATCGTGAAGCAGTTATCTAATGCAGAGAAAATGACAGCCCTGAGAAAAATCGAGAATAAATACGTGAAAGATCCTGCAGATGGAAATGAGGTTTACGCTACTAACGTAGTACAAAATCTGACAGAAGAAGATGCCCAAAAATTGACTACCTTTGATAGTTTGATTACAAATAATATCTTGTCAGCTCGTGAATACAAGTCTGGGGAATATGAAAGAAACGGCTACTATACGATTAAACTCTTCGCCCCAATCTATTCGGCTCTGAGCAGCAAGGGAACTCCGGGTGATTTGATGGGACGTAGGATAGCTTATGAACTTTTGGCTGCCAAAGGCTTTAAGGATGGAATGGTACCATATATCTCAAATCAATATGAAAAAGATGCAAAAGCGGCGGGAAGTAAGATTAAGTCTTATGGTAAAGAAGTAGGTTTAGTTACAGATGAACTTGTCCTTCAAAAAGTATTTAACGGTCAATATAAAACTTGGGCAGATTTCAAGAAAGCTATGTACCAAGAACGGGTGGATCAGTTTAGAAACTTGAAAAAGGTTACCTTCAACGATCCAACTAAATCTTGGACTAGTTTTTCTACGAAAACCATAAGTAGTGTTACAGAGTTGCAGCGATTAATGGACGAAGCTGTCCGTAAGGATGCAGATGAGAATCGTTATTCTTGGGACAACTATAATCCAGAATATGATAGTGCAGTTCATAAGTTAAAAAGAGCAGTGTTTAAGGCCTATCTAAATCAAACTGATGATTTTAGAAGTTCAATTTTTAATAATAAAAAATAGTGTTTACTATTAGGAAATAAAATTAAAGAAGGTGATTACGATTGTCATTATTTAAAAAAGAACGGTTTTCAATCCGAAAAATCTGTGGGATTGTTGGTTCAGTTTTACTCGGAAGTATCTTGGTTGCACCGTCAATCATTCATGCTTCTACCTATCATTATGTTGAAAAAAGCGCTCTTACACAAGAAGAACAAACTAAGATTCAAGCAGGAATTCCTACTGATAATGAAGCAACTTATGCTCTTATTTATCAGCAGGAAGCTCTTCCTGCAACAGGTTCATCGACTTCTGTGCTGACGGCTTTAGGTCTATTAGCTATTGGTAGTTTAGTTCTGTTGGTTCATAAAAAGAAAAAAGTTAGTAGTTTGTTCTTAGTTACTACTGTCGGACTAATTAGTCTTTCTAGTATGCAAGCTCTCGATATAAGCAATCCTTTGAAAGCTCCAAGTAATGAAGGAGTAGTTCAAATTGTTGGATATCGTTATATTGGATACTTACCTCTTGATGATGATGCAATCTCAGAAATTCAACATAAAGCTGAGGGAACAAAAAATGTTCCAGTATCTGAAATTCAAAGTGTTCATAATGAAGCGCCTAAAGCAGAAAAACCAGAGTACACTGATCCAGTAGGTACAGTTCCAGATAAGGCTCCTAAGTCAGAGAAACCAGAATATACTAAACCAGTGGGCACAGTGCCTGACGAAGCACCTAAAGCAGAGAAACCTGAATACACTCAACCTGTAGGTATGGCTCCTGACGAAGCACCTAAAGCAGAGAAACCTGAATACACTCAACCTGTAGGTATGGCTCCTGACGAAGCTCCTAAAGTTGAGAAGCCAGAGTACACTCAACCTGTAGGTACCGTACCAGATGAAGCTCCTAAGTCTGAAAAACCAGAATACACTCAACCTGTAGGTACCGTACCAGATGAAGCTCCTAAGTCTGAAAAACCAGAATACACTAAACCAGTGGGCACAGTGCCTGACGAAGCGCCTAAAGCTGAGAAGCCAGAGTACACTAAACCAGTAGGTACAGTCCCTGACGAAGCGCCTAAAGCAGAGAAACCTGAATATACGCAACCAATAGGTGAAAATCTTGTAGAGCCAGAAGTTCATGAGAAACTAGCATACACTGAACCTGTAGGTACTGTTCCAGACGAGGCTCCTAAAGCAGAGAAACCTGAGTACACTAAACCTGTAGGCACAGTACCTGATGAGGCTCCTAAGTCTGAAAAACCAGAATATACATCTCCAATTGGTAGCAATCTAGTTGAATCTGAAGTTCATGAAAAATCAGAATATACGGATCCTGTAGGTACGGTCCCTGACGTTGCTCCTAAAGCTGAGAAACCTGAATACACTAATCCAGTGGGTACAGTGCCTGACGAAGCGCCTAAAGCTGAGAAACCTGAGTACACTGAGCCTGTAGGTATGGTTCCTGACGAAGCGCCTAAAGCAGACAAACCTGAGTACACTCAACCTGTAGGTATGGCTCCTGATGAAGCACCTAAAGCTGAGAAACCAGAATACACTCAACCTGTAGGCACAGTACCTGACGAAACACCTAAAGCTGAGAAACCTGAGTACACTCAACCTGTAGGTATGGCTCCTGATGAAGCACCTAAAGCTGAGAAACCTGAGTACACTCAACCTGTAGGTACAGTACCAGATGAAGCTCCTAAGTCTGAAAGACCAGAATACACTCAACCTGTAGGTACAGTACCTGACGAAGCACCTAAAGCTGAGAAGCTAGAATATACAGCACCAGTTGGTGGTAATCTGGTTGAGCCTGAGGTTCAACCAGATTTACCCGAAGCCGTTGTAACTGAAAAAGGAGAACCTGAGGTTCAACCCGAGTTACCCGAAGCGGTGGTAACCGAAAAGGGTGAACCTGAAGTACAAGCTGAGTTACCTGAGTATACTACAAAAGTTGCACCAACTTTGACTTTGGATAAGGTTACAGAAGATGCTATGGATCGTTCAGCTAAATTGGATTACACTCTTGAAAATACAGGTAATGCTGAAATCAAGAGCATTATAGCTGAGATTAAGGATGGGAATACTGTTGTTAAGCGAGTTGATTTATCTAAAGAAAAATTGACAGATGCTGTTCAAGGTTTGGATTTATTCAAAGATTATAAAATTGCAACAACAATGACTTACAACCGTGGTGAAGGTGATGAAACGTCTAAATTGGATGAAAAACCTTTACGTTTAGAGTTGAAAAAAGTTGAAATTAAAAATATTGCCTCTACTAATTTAGTGAAGGTAAATGATGATGGTACTGAAACACCTAGTGATTTCATGGCTGAAAGACCTTCAGATGAAGATGTGAAGAAAATGTACTTAAAAATCACTAGTCGCGATAATAAGATAACTCGTTTAACTGTAGACTCTATTGAAGAAGTGACTGAAGAGGGTAAAAAACTTTATAAAATCACTACTGAAGCGAAAGATTTGATTCAACATACAGATCCAACGAAGGTTCGTAATAAGTATGTGCATTATATTGAAAAATCAGTTCCAAAAGTCAATAATGTATATTACAATTTCAATGAACTTGTGAGAGATATGCAAGAACATCCAAATGGCGAGTTTAAATTGGGTGCTGACCTTAATGCCACAAATGTATCAGCATTTGGTAAATCATATGTTACGAAAGATTTCAAAGGTAAGCTCTTGAGTGATGGTGATAATCACTATACCATTCATAACCTGTCACGTCCGTTATTTGGCAATGTTATTGGTGGAACGATTAAGAATATTAATCTTGGTAATGTTGACATAAATATGCCATGGGCAGACCGAATTGCTCCGATTGCCGACACTATTAAAGGCGGCGCTAAAATTGAAGATGTCAAAGTGACTGGTAACGTATTAGGTAGAAACTGGGTATCTGGATTTATTGATAAGATTGATAGTGGCGGTACATTGAGAAATGTAGCTTTTATTGGGAATGTGACCTCTATTGGTACAGGTAGTTCGTTCTTGACTGGTATTGTTGGTGAAAACTGGAAGGGGCTGGTAGAGCAGGCTTATGTAGATGCCAATATTCGAGGGAAGAAAGCTAAGGCTGCAGGTATAGCTTACTGGTCGCAAAATGGAGGCGATAACTATGCTGTAGGTAGAGAGGGAGCTATTAAAAAATCTGTTGTTAAAGGTACAATAGTTGTGGAAGAACCAATTGAAGTTGGCGGTGCTGTTGGAAGTCTTAACATGCATGGTTCGATTGAAGATTCTGTTTCAATGATGAAAGTTGAAACCGGAGAAATATTTTATGGTTCACATGATATCAGTGCCGATCCTTATTGGACTGGTAACAATGTTAATAGAAACTACGTTGTAAAAGATGTAAGTAAGGGTACTTCATCATACAAGCATTCTAAAGAATTGCATCGTATTAAGCCTATAACACAAGAGGAAGCTGATAAGAAAATTAAAGAATTGGCTATCACAGCAGATAAATATGCAATTACAGAGCCCATTGTAAATAAACTCAACGCTCTCACAACACGGGATAATGAGTATAAGACAACGCAAGATTACAAAGTTGAACGTGAACAAGCCTATCGCAACATTGAAAAACTTCAACCGTTCTATAATAAAGAGTGGATCGTAAACCAAGGGAATAAGTTAACAGATGAGTCCAATCTTGTTAAGAAAACCGTTCTGTCTGTAACAGGCATGAAAGCAGGGCAATTTGTCACTGATTTATCGGATATTGATAAGATTATGGTTCACTATTCTGATGGTACAAAAGAAGAGTTAGCTGTAACTGCTAAAACGGACTCTAAAGTAGTTCAAGTAAAAGAGTATGATGTAGTAGGTCAAAACATTGTCTATACTCCAAATATGGTTATGAAGAATCGTAACCAGTTAGCAAGCGGTATTAAAGAAAAGTTAGCTAGTGTTACCTTACTTTCAGATGAAGTTCGTGCTTTGATGGATCAGCGTGATAAACCTTGGAAGAACACACAAGATAAGAAAACTGAGTACATCAAGGGCTTGTATTTAGAAGAAAGCTTCGAAGAAGTAAAAGGAAACTTAGAAAAACTTGTTAGTCAGATTTTAGAAAATGAAGATCATCAGTTAAACGGTGGGGAAGTAGTCGAGCGTGCTTTACTTAAGAAAGTTGAAGATAACAAAGCTAAAATTATGATGGGACTGACTTATCTCAATCGTTACTATGATATCAAATATGGTGATTTGAGTATCAAGGATATCATGATGTTCAAACCGGACTTCTATGGTAAAACACCAAGTGTACTAGACCGTTTGATTCAAATTGGTTCAAGGGAGCATTTCTTAAAAGGTGACCGTACACAAGATGCTTACAAAGAAGTGATTGCTGGTGCAACTGGTAAAGGTGATTTACGTAGCTTCTTAGACTATAACATGCGTTTATTTACAGAAGATAAAGATTTGAATGACTGGTTTATTCATTCTGCGAAAAACGTTTATGTAGTAGAACCTGAAACAAGTACAGAAGCCTTTAAAGATAAGCGTCACCGTGTATTTGATGGTTTAAACAATGATATTCACGGTCGTATGATTTTACCATTGCTCAACTTAAAGAAAGCTCATATCTTTATGATTTCAACCTATAACACTTTAGCTTATAGTTCATTTGAGAGATATGGTAAAAATACAGAGGAAGCGAGAGAGTCTTTAAAACCTAAGATTATTTCAGTAGCAAAAGCACAACAAAGATACCTAGACTTTTGGTCTCGTTTAGCTCTTCCAAGTGTACGTGATAAGCTCCTCAAGAGTCAAAATATGGTACCGACTCCTGTGTGGGACAGTCAGTGGTATGACGGTATTCCTGACGCAAATCGTCAAGGTTATGGACGAGGTGGTGCAGTGGTGTCTCCTATTCGTGAACTATTCGGCCCGACTGATCGTTGGCATCAAGTAAATGGAGCTATGGGAGCGATGGCTAAGATTTATGGCGATCCGTATAAAGATGATCAAGTGTATTTCATGGTTACGAAAATGTTAGACGACTTTGGTATTTCAGCCTTCACCCATGAAACAACTCACGTCAACGATAGAATGGTTTACTACGGAGGTTACAGACACCGTGAAGGTACTGACTTAGAAGCCTTTGCTCAAGGTATGTTACAAACCCCTGATAAATCTACTCCGAATAGTGAGTATAAAGCTCTGGGTATCAACATGGCTTATGAGCGTAAAAATGATGGTGAGCAGTACTACAATTATGACCCAGCTAAGTTAGACAGTCGAGACAAGATTGATAGTTATATGAAAAACTACAATGAGTCTATGATGATGTTAGATTACTTAGAAGCTACTGCCGTTATTAATCAGAAGTTATCTGATAACTCTAAGTGGTTCAAGAAGATGGATAAAGAGTGGCGTACCAATGCGGATAGAAACCGTTTAATTGGAGAACCACACCAGTGGGACAAATTGCGTGATTTGACGGAAGAAGAGAAGAAATTACCTATTGATAGCATTGACAAGTTGGTAGATAATAACTTTGTAACTCTTCATGGTATGCCAAATAACGGTCGCTTCCGTACGGAAGGCTTTGATAGTGCTTATCAAACTGTCAATATGATGGCAGGTGTCTTTGGAGGAAATACAAGTAAGAGTACCGTAGGTTCTATCTCCTTTAAACACAACACTTTCCGTATGTGGGGTTACTATGGTTATGAGAATGGCTTTATCCCTTATGTTTCTAATAAATTAAAAGGTGAGGCGAATAAAGAAAACGGTGGACTTTTAGGTGATGACTTCATTATCAAGAAAGTTTCTAAAAATCAATTCCAAAACCTCGAAGAGTGGAAGAAACATTGGTATCATGAAGTTTACGATAAAGCACAGAAAGGCTTTATTGAGATTGAAATAGACGGTTCTAAAATTTCAACTTATGCTCAACTCCAAGAATTATTTAACACTGCTGTTGAGAAAGACTTAAAAGAAGGTGGTTTCAAGCACACCGAAGGTCTCAAGTGGAAAGTTTATAAGAAGCTATTACAAAATACAGATGGTTTCTTAAATCCATTGTTTAAAATATAAAAGGGACAAATTTTTTGCTCCCTCTGAAAAGTCATCATTTGATGGCTTTTTTCTATTCAGGGAACTTGAAGGGCTATAGAAGTCATGATATAATATAAAGTAGTTTACTATGTAATAAAATAAACATTATTTGAACATCTATAGCTAAAATACATTTGCTGTTCAAACGATAATAAAATAAAATAGGGGCTCTAAACCCTTGCTACGAAAGGAAAAAAACTCAATGGCAACTATTCAATGGTTGGTCTAGAAGATTTAAAATAATAAAACATTGTGAAGTAGAATAAATACTTAAAACCCTTGAAATTCAAGGGTTTTTATTGGTTTAGATTTTAATTAATCACATTGTTATATGTGCTTGATTGAGCAATAATCATCAATAAAAACATTTTTTTGGTGTTGAGTTTGGTGTTCAAATATTTATTATGTTACGGAAAGGAATTTCACAATCTTTCCGTTTTTTTATTTTCTGGAGGAAAAATGACAAAAGAATTACAATCATCACGCTATATTGTCATTTCATTTTTAGTACGTGAAATGGGAATTGACATTGTTGAAGCCATATCTCTTATGGCTGAATTAGAAAAAAGTGGCTTGGTTCGATTGGAATCAAGTGGAGATTTAATACTCAAAGAACTTGGAGGACCGCTATGAAACGAATTACCGCAAATCAATACCAAACTTCAGAACGGTATTATAAATTACCTAAAATTCTTTTTGAGGATGAGAAATATATGGATATGAAATTAGAAGTAAAGGTGGCTTATTCTATTTTAAAAGATCGTTTAGAATTATCTCTCAGTCGTGGTTGGATAGATGAAGAAGGGGCGGTCTATTTAGTATTTTCTAATTCTAAACTGATGGGGCTGTTAGGTTGTTCGAAGTCAAAATTACTGTCCATCAAAAAAACTCTTAAAGAATATGACTTAATTGATGAAGTTCAACAGTCTTCAAGTGAGAAAGGAAGACTAGCTAATAAGATTTATCTAGGGGAATTATCTTCTACCCCAGTAGGTAATTCAAACAGGCCTAGTGTTAAAAAAAGACTAGGGCAGGATGAAAATGATACGGCCCCCGTCTTACATTCAGCCCCTAGTGAGACTGAAGTTAGTGAGACTAAATATAGTGAGACTGATTCTTTATTTATTGAGGATGAGGAGGAGAGGTATACTCAACCTATCTTGAAAAGAAAAGTAGAAAAGGTTACAAAATATGATCGAGATTATATTTGGGGATTGGTACAAGATCAATTTAGACGAGAAGGTTTTTCTGAAACAGCCAGTGAAATTGCTATGACTGATTTTGAGAGAATCTATCAGTATGCTCTTGACAATGTTCGCTTTGTTAGACGAGCAGAAGTACTTGCTGAATTTGTGTTTAATGGCTTGTATTCCGTTTGGAACAACCGTGTTAGAAAAGGAGGTGGTTAAATGTCGCCAATCGAGTGGATATTAGTTATGCTCATTGTCATTTCAAGTGGAGTGACAGTTCTGACAATGATAGTCGATAAGAAAGGGGTGATAAAGAAATGAGATTTATTGATTTATTTTCAGGTATCGGTGGCTTTCGACTTGGAATGGAAAGTGTCGGACACGAGTGTATTGGATTTTGTGAGATTGATAAATTTGCTAGGAAATCTTATAAGTCCATTTTTCAAACGGAAGGAGAAATTGAATTTCATGACATACGAGATGTTTCAGATGACGAATTTAAAAAACTTAGAGGGAAAGTCGATATCATCTGTGGGGGATTCCCTTGTCAAGCATTTTCAATCGCAGGAAGACGATTGGGATTTGAAGATATTAGAGGAACTTTGTTCTTCGAAATTGCTCGGGCGGCCAAACAAATCCAACCACGTTTTCTTTTTCTTGAAAATGTTAAAGGCCTACTCAATCACGATAAGGGACGGACGTTCACCACAATCCTTACCACACTTGATGAGTTGGGGTTTGATGTTGAGTGGCAGGTGCTTAACAGTAAGGATTTTGGCGTTCCCCAAAACAGAGAGAGGGTGTTTATTATCGGACATTCTAGAAAGAAAGGTACCAGACTCTTATTTCCTTTCAGACGAGAAGGTCAAGCAACTAACTCTGAGACTTTAAAAACACTAGGAAATTTGAATCCATCAAAAAGTGGCATGAGCGGTAAAGTCTATTATTCAGAGGGGTTAGCGCCAACATTAGTTCGTGGAAAAGGAGAAGGATTTAAAGTTGCGATTCCTTGTATGACACCAGATAGATTAGACAAGAGACAAAATGGTAGACGTTTCAAGGATAATCAAGAGCCAATGTTTACTTTAAATACTCAGGATCGTCATGGCATTGTCGTTGTTGGAGATTTACCAACTAGCTTTAAGGAGACGGGTCGCGTATATGGAAGTGATGGGTTATCTCCAACACTAACTACGATGCAAGGTGGAGATAAAATTCCCAAAATACTGATCCCAGAACCAATCCATTTTCTAAAAATCAGGGAAGCAACTAAAAAAGGATATGCTCAAGCAGAAATAGGAGATTCAATCAATTTAGAAAGACCAAGTTCTCAGTATCGGCGTGGTAGAGTTGGAAAAGGTATAGCTAATACTTTGACAACTAGTGGTCAAATGGGAGTAGTAGTGGCTAGCTATGAAGGAGAAGATAAGCAAGTTTACCATGTAGCCGGTGTCTTAATAGATGGACAATTTTACCGTTTGAGAATACGACGAATCACCCCTAAAGAGTGTTTCCGCCTGCAGGGATTTCCTGATTGGGCTTTTGAAGCTGCTAGAAAAGTCTCTAGTAATAGTCAGCTCTATAAACAAGCTGGTAATAGTGTAACCGTACCTGTGATTGCTGCAATCGCAAAGAAATTAAAAGAAATAGAGGAAAAAGATGAAAGCGTTAAATAAAGAGTCAATACTATATTGTGATGAATTAGAAACAGAATTACATGATGCAGAAATGATGCAGTTGGATGAACAAATATTTTTGATGCCCAATTATCCATGTGAGTTTGAAGTGACATTTTTAGATGATTACCATAAAAAACACAATTACCCCCTATTTTATGAATCCTATCTTCAAAATATTATGGAATTCCTTGAAAGTCAGGATATAAAGAATGGAGCTGATGCCTTTATAGATGATCATCAAAATCTTGTTTTTGTTTTATATGGACAAGGCTATCGAGCCGAGGGAAAAGAGGGAATACTTACAACCCAAGTAACTGTAAAAGCTTATGCTGAAGACAAGAAATCAATTAACTTCTCCAATTTATTAGATTCCTTAATCGTCTCAGAATATCAAATGGAACCGAATCTTTGGGAGGTCTCCCATGATTGATCTCTATCTAAGTAAAAATAGCCAAAGAAATCAACTTCTTTTAGAATTCTTTCAAAACTATGGCATTGAGGTATCTTGTCATTCAGTTTCTGAAATGACAAGGGATAAATTAATTGAGATGATGAGCTATTCTTCAGATTGTTTTGAGTTTTTATCTCCCAATTTATTACGATTTAAGAACCGTGACAATTTAAGATTAACGGATTTCATTGAAATGATATTAAAAAATCCTGAACTAACCATCAGACTTCCTCTTGCGGTTTCGAATAAAAGAGTTTATCCAAATCTAAATTTGGAGGAAGCTAGAGCTTTATTGCCAAGAGATACGAAACAATTGATTTACATGGCACAAATACATTATTTATCTAACTAAAGGAGAAGCAATATGGCTGAACGATTTTGGGAGAACTTGTCCATTATTTTGGCTGAAAGAAATATCAGCTGGATTGAGCTAACCAGAAAAATGTTTGCGGGAGAGTTTCACTATCCAAGTGAATTGAATCGTTTGTATCAAAAGATTCGTCACTACAAGATGGAACAACGAATGCCTCAAAGTCCATGGGTAGAAAGGATTGTGCAGGTATTAGATTTAGATTATGAAGATTTATTTCGGAGGTAACTATGAAAAGAATAATTCCAGTTTATATATTCCAACAAGTAAATGTCCTATTACTATCCCTATACTTACTGAAATTGCTTTGTATCGGTGAGTTAACTATACTACAGATTCTCTATTGTGGGTCGCTCATTTCTTTTTTATGGATGTATGGTCAACGAAAACAAGTGGCCAAGGTCAATATGAAAACTAGGATAAAATGGCTTGGTATTGGATTCGTTAGCCTACTGATTATAAGTCTATGTTTTAGTCTGATTCATGCTCAAGGAAGCACGAATCAAGCAAACTTAATTGGCCTTCAACATCAAGTTCCTTGGTTTTCATTTTTATTGTTCTTAATCAATGCGAGTATGGTTGAAGAATTTTTGTATCGAGAAATTTTATGGAACTTGGTCAGAAAATTAGATATTCGAGTTGCTTTGACAAGTGTTTTATTTGCCTTAGTACATCATCCAGGAACCATTCTAGCTTGGTGTTTATATGTTTCACTTGGGATGTTTTTAGGGATGGTGCGCTATAAATCTGACTTAAGAGGAAGTATGGGTCTACATTTGGTATGGAACCTACTAGTTTATAGTTTGCTGCTTTTTTAGACCAAATTAGTTTGTTTTAGGGAAATGAAATGCTAACGTTATGTAACAATGTTAGTCTTTTATTTCAAAATCTTTGTTTAGTATGAATTTAGCTCTACAGAAAAATAAAAAATGTGATAAAAATTTCAACTACTCTTATCTATAATAAAGCTACCTGTTCTTTGAAAATTGAATCCACTCCGTCTTGATTAGCGTGCCTGTGTAAGTAGGGACTGAGAGTATTTCCCTGTGAAGGGCAACTGGCACAAGACGTGTGTGAGAATTTTCTAACAGACACGGAGTTTATCGTTTCCAGACTTAAACGATGCGACAAACTAGATAAAGGAGTTAATCATGAAGGTAGTAAACTTGTATGATTTGAAACAAATGGGAAATAAAGGTGGTTGTACCATCCAATTGATTCATCATTTTCCCTTTGGTATGGGCTTAGGACATCTCAAAAAAGACTACATTGAATTTAAACGTGTTGGTATCTTTGAAGGGAAAGCAGTAGAAGTTACTCTTCGAGAACCTTATTCGAGAGATCTACTGCAGGTTGTCAAGTCGATTAAGCAACGTCAGAAATTGATAGCTTATCGTTATAAAGAAGGAAAGCTGCTATTTGTGAAGAAGGAGGCATCAGATGTCCTCTGAACAACAGGAACGAATGGCAGTTCAATATGCTGAGCGTAGTCTTTTATTTACTGTAAAAAGTCTTTTAAAAATTCTAGAATGGTCTAGACGTCAGGCTTTAGCACAGGATTCCGCCTATAAGATAGGGGTACAGAAATTAGAAGAATTGCTACAATCTCCCTATGCGATTGATACGATTAATCTGAAAAAAGATTTTTTAGACAAACCAATTGATATAGAGAAATTTAAAGCTTTTTTAGAAAAAGAAGAGATTCCTTTAGCCATCGCTTGGCAAGGGGATTCTCTGCATTTCTACACGAAAGACCGTTCGATTCTGGACAATCATTTAGACCATTTGTTAGAAAAAATGGTTAATGATCCGGAGAAATTAGCTGATTTTACCATGGATAAGTCATTAGACGATGCAATTGATGAGGCTAAATCCCAAATTACCTTTAGACAAGAAGGGGCCGTCAAACAGAAAGAGATGGTGAGATGATGTACAGTGGAAAGAAATTCCTACTATTCTCACTGTTAGGTATCTTACTAGGCTATCTTTTTCATCGTTTGACGCTTTTGTATGATTCCTATACTGGAAATACATTAGATAAATGGACTCATCTTCTGATGGAAGGTCAAGATGAAGTTCTTCAGTCGCCATGGAATGTTTCCTTTACTGGAAAATCAAGTGCTTTTTTTCTACTAGGTTTTGTGATGATGTTGCTGGTTTATCTCTATCTAGAGACTGGTAAAAAACAATACCGAGAAGGGGTAGAATACGGGAGCGCCCGTTTTGGAACTCTAAAAGAAAAGAAGCTCTTTTACGGTAAGGAATTTTCTCATGATACGATTTTAGCACAAGATGTTCGTTTGACATTATTAGATAAAAAACCACCCCAATATGATAGAAATAATAATATTGCGGTGATTGGAGGTTCAGGAAGTGGGAAAACCTTTCGCTTTGTGAAACCCAATCTGATTCAGATGAATAGTTCTAATATTGTAGTGGATCCTAAAGATCACTTGGCCGAGAAAACAGGCAAACTCTTTTTAGAACATGACTACCAAGTAAAGGTGTTAGATTTAGTCAATATGAAGAACTCAGATGGCTTCAATCCTTTTCGCTATATAGAGACAGAAAATGATTTGAATCGCATGCTGACGGTTTATTTCAATAACACCAAAGGCTCTGGCTCCCGTAGTGATCCATTTTGGGATGAAGCTTCTATGACTTTGGTACGAGCTTTAGCCTCCTACTTGGTCGATTTCTATAACCCACCTAAAACAAGAGAACAGCTCATAGAAGAAAGTCGTTTAAGTCAAAAGGAATATCAAAACTTGTTGAAACGTCAAAAAAAAGAAGTGGAAGAGCGAAAAAAACGAGGGCGTTATCCAAGTTTTGCTGAAATCTCAAAACTCATTAAACACTTATCTAAGGGTGAAAACCAAGAAAAAAGTGTCTTAGAAATTCTATTTGAAAATTATGCTAAAAAGTATGGAACTGAAAATTTTACCATGCGAAATTGGGCAGATTTTCAAAATTATAAGGATAAGACTCTGGATTCTGTTATAGCTGTAACCACTGCTAAATTTGCCCTCTTCAATATTCAAAGTGTCATGGATTTGACCAAAAGAGATACACTTGATATGAAGACATGGGGCCAGGAAAAATCAATGGTTTACTTAGTTATCCCAGATAACGATAGTACCTTTCGCTTTCTTTCAGCCCTCTTTTTTTCAACCGTATTTCAAACTCTAACAAGACAAGCAGATATTGATTTTAAGGGGCAATTACCTCTTCATGTGAGAGTCTACTTAGATGAGTTCGCAAATATAGGAGAAATCCCAGATTTTGCTGAACAAACCTCAACAGTTCGTTCTCGTAATATGAGTCTCGTTCCTATTCTACAAAATATTGCCCAACTTCAAGGACTCTATAAAGAAAAAGAAGCTTGGAAAACCATTTTGGGGAACTGTGATAGCTTAGTCTATTTAGGTGGTAATGATGAAGATACCTTTAAATTTATGAGTGGCTTACTCGGTAAACAAACCATTGATGTTCGAAATACTAGTCGTTCCTTTGGCCAGACAGGTTCAGGATCCCTTTCTCATCAAAAGATTGCTCGTGATTTAATGACAACTGACGAAGTCGGAAATATGAAACGGCATGAATGCTTGGTTCGAATTGCTAATATGCCAGTCTTTAAAAGCAAAAAATACAATTCCATCAAGCATCCAAACTGGAAGTACCTAGCCAATCAAGAAACCGATGAACGGTGGTGGAACTATCAAATCAATCCTTTGAATCAAAGTCAAGAAAATCATCTTGAAGGCCTTAGAATTCGTGATTTAACTTTTGAATCTAGTTTAAAATAAAAATAGAAAAGAGGAAATAGATGATTACGCATTTTAAAGGTTTTGTTTATGGAGTAGACGCAAGTGCTATGTTTGCACAAGCTATGTCTTTGTTACAGAAGGGATTGATTGCGGTTGGTGCCTTTCTTGTTGTTGTGGGGATTGTCAATCTTGCAACCAACATTAAAGATGGTGGCCCAGGTGTTCGGAATGCCATTCTTGAAATTGTCGGTGGTGTTATGGTCGGGGCTGCTGGAGCCTTTGTAACTCAAATTTCAATTTAGGAGGATAAACAATGACATGAATCTTAGTTTAGTCTCACCCTTTGTTTACCTTGCATCTGAAAAAATATCAGCTGAAAATTTATTTGAAGGATTTAATGTGGATTTACAATCTACGGTAGATCTGATTAAATCTCTATCTAGCTATAATCCAACAGTATGGACTTATATGTCTAGTATTACTAAAAGTGTCATGCAGCCTCTTGGAGTTGCGATTTTATCAGTTGTTCTCATCTTAGAATTTTCAAAGATGGCAAAGAAGATTGCTAACTCAGGAGGAGCGATGACCTTTGAAGCATTAGCGCCGATGTTGATTAGTTATATTATGGTCGCAGTTGTAATTACCAACACTACCGTCATTGTAGAAGCCATCATCGGGATTGCGAGTCATGCCATTGAACAAGTGGCCTCGATTGTGGCTCACGGTGGGGCAAAGTATGATACCATTTCTGGATTAAAAGGGTCAGGATTTATTGGCCGGATGATTGTGGGCTTTTTCGCCCTCCTTATCTGGCTAGTTCGGATAGTAAGTGCAGCCATGGTTAATCTTTTGGTATCTATTCGATTTATTCAACTCTACCTTATGATCCCATTTGCCCCTCTTACGATTCCAACATTTTTAAGTGATGAATGGAAGTCTATTGGTATAGGCTATTTAAAAAATATTATGGTCTATGCGGTACAAGGGGTTCTTATTTTTCTGATTGTTTCTCTTGTTCCTTTATTTGAATCTGCTGGGAAAATAGCTGTTTCAAATGGTGCAGGAGTCCTGCAATCTCTTGCGATTATGTTTGGTAGTTTGGTACAAGCTATCTTACTGATTATTGCCCTCGTTGGTTCTCAACGTACGGCTCGCTCAATTTTAGGTATGTAATTAGATAAAGGCTAGGAAGTGATTGCTTCTTAGCCTTTTTAGAAAGGAAAGTCATGAATACACGTGTCTTTAAGGACATCTCAAAATACCAACACAGGGCTTGGTTAGGTTTCACCACAAGGCAAATCATCTTTGTTTTACCAGCCTTTATTGTCACAATTATTGTTTTGGGCTTGAATCTCTTTTTCTGGCAATTTGGAGATTGGTTTGTTTACGGTTTTGTGTTTACTTTTACCATCCCCCTCATGCTTTTTGGAGTCTATAAACCCAATGATTTATATTTTGAACATTATTTGAAATACCGTCTTCATTTTGAATTAACGGTTCCCCTACGCACAATTACAGGAAAGAAAGGACCTGAACATGAAAAGAAAATCAAATACATTAAAGAAACAAAAAACTTCAATGACTAACCAGAAAGAAGTAGTTAAAGGAAAAAAAGAGGAAGTGTTACCCTCAACGGCTAATACTCTTTCCTATCAAGCCCTGTATCAAAATGGTCTGATGCAGGTAAAAGAAGATTATTTCTCACAAAGCTATTTACTTGGTGATGTCAATTACCAGACCGTTGGTTTAGAAGATAAGGGCGCAATCATTGAGAAGTATTCTGATTTGATTAACTCCCTAGATGACCAAACTAACTTCCAATTGACCATCTTTAATAAAAGATTGAATTTAGAAAAGTTTAGACAGAGTGTTCTGTATGAGGAAAAAGAAGATGGGTATGATACCTATCGTAAAGAACTGAATCGGATGATGAATCAGAATTTAGACAGTGGGGAAAATAACTTTTCAGCTGTGAAACTGATTAGCTTTGGAAGAAAGGATTCTAATCCCAAACAAGCCTATCGTTCCTTGTCCCAAATAGGCGAATATTTCAAGAGTGGTTTCTCAGAAATTGATGCTCGCTTTGAATCCTTGGCTGGCGAAGACCGTGTCAACTTGTTGGCAGATATGCTTAGAGGAGAACACCATCTTCCTTTTTCTTACCGTGATTTAACGAGATCGGGTCAGACAACTCGTCACTTTATAGCTCCTAATCTCTTAGATTTCAAAAACAAGAATTACCTACAAATCAATGACCGCTTATTGCAGATTGTCTATGTGAGAGACTATGGTATGGAATTAGGAGATCAGTTTATCAGAGACCTCATGCAAGGAGATTTGGAATTGATTGTAAGCCTCCATGCTCAAAGTTCGACCAAGGCGGATGCCATGAAGAAACTACGAACAAAGAAAACCTTGATGGAATCCCAAAAGATTGGGGAACAACAAAAACTAGCTCGTACAGGTATCTATTTGGAAAAAGTAGGTCATGTATTAGAAAGCAATATCGATGAAGCTGAGGAACTCTTAAAAACCATGACAGAGACAGGAGATAAACTGTTTCAAACAGTCTTCTTGATTGGTGTTTTTGGTAAGGATGAAGAAGAACTTAAACAATCCCTAGACACTATCCAACAAGTGGCCGGCTCAAATGACCTAATGATTGATAAACTTCCCTATATGCAAGAAGCAGCCTTTAATAGTTTGCTGCCATTTGGTTGTGATTTTTTAGAGGGAGTATCACGGAGTTTATTAACATCTAATGTAGCAGTGAACTCTCCATGGACTTCAGTAGATTTACAAGACCGTAGTGGGAAATATTACGGTATCAATCAAATCTCAAGCAATATTATTACCATTGATCGGAGCCTATTAAATACACCGTCTGGTCTGATTTTAGGAACATCTGGAGCTGGGAAAGGCATGGCAACCAAGCATGAGATTATCACGACCAAAATCAAGGAATCTGGTGAGAATACCGAAATTATCATCGTGGATCCAGAAGCAGAGTACAGTGTTATTGGACGGGCGTTTGGTGGAGAAATGATTGATATTGCGCCCGATTCCCAAACCTATCTCAATGTCCTTGACTTGTCAGAGGAAAATATGGATGAAGATCCTGTAAAGGTAAAATCAGAATTTCTTTTATCCTTTATCGGCAAGTTATTGGATAGAAAAATGGATGGAAGAGAAAAATCGATTATCGACCGAGTTACCAGACTCACCTATCAGTCATTTAAAGAGCCTTCTTTGGAAGAATGGGTCTTTGTCTTGAGTCAACAACCAGAAGAAGAAGCGCAGAATTTGGCACTTGATATGGAACTGTATGTTGAAGGTTCTCTTGATATTTTTTCTCATAAGACCAATATTCAGACAGGATCTAATTTCTTGATTTATAACGTTAAAAAGTTGGGAGATGAGCTGAAACAAATCGCCCTTATGGTGGTTTTTGATCAGATATGGAATCGTGTCGTTCGGAACCAAAAATTAGGGAAGAAAACCTGGATATATTTTGATGAAATGCAGCTTCTCTTATTAGATAAATATGCCAGTGATTTCTTCTTTAAATTGTGGAGTCGTGTCAGAAAATATGGAGCCAGTCCGACTGGAATAACTCAAAACGTCGAAACCTTATTGTTAGATCCAAATGGTAGACGGATTATTGCAAATAGTGAATTTATGATTCTCCTCAAGCAAGCAAAAAATGATAGAGAAGAACTGGTTCAACTCTTAGGCTTGTCAAAAGAACTTGAAAAATACCTAGTCAATCCAGAAAAAGGGGCAGGACTGATAAAAGCTGGTTCAGTTGTCGTACCCTTTAAAAATAAGATTCCTCAAGGTACTCAATTGTTTGATATCATGAGTACGGATCCTGATAAAATGGCTTCTAACTAAGGGGAAGTATAATGAAGGATAAGAGAGAAATCATACGTGCCCGAAAGGCATTTAGAAGAAGTCTAAAAGATGAGAAGAAATTCTTGAAACAAGGAAAGAAGGAGGTGAAGAAACAGAAAAAAGATTCCGCTGTACTGGATGAAAAAGCATGGAAAAAAGAGATAAAAGAAAAGCTAGAGAGGATGAGAGAAGCTTCAAAGGCTAGAGTAAAACAAGCAAATGAAGACTACAATCACATCCTTCAAAATAGTCCTCCATCTCTTTTGAATCGGAAAGAATTAAGAGACAGACGGTTGCCTCATGCTAGGAAACGAATGAAAATAGCCAAGAAGCAGTTTAAGGAAGCAAAGGCACAGTCAAAAGAAGAAAGAAAAGAGCGTCGTAAAGAAAGAAAAACCAATCAAAAATTTCTTTATGGTCAGGAACTGAAACATAAATCTAATTTTTTCTTTCAAGGGAAGAGTTTAGAAGAATTAAAAGCTAAGAAAGAAGTCAAGGCCGCAAAAGAGAATCTAAAATCTACTAAACAAGCCTATAAGTCCAAAAAAGTCAGTAGGAAAGCCAAAACTTTTCTTTATGTCCTTGGACGTGAAGGAGGAGAGTTAGCTTCAGAAAATGAAGATTTAGAAGGCTATCGCACACTTCAAGAGACCATTAGAAAAGGAAAACGCTACAGTCGGCTTTCTTATAACATTGGGAAAGCTAGTGTCAAAACAGGACAAGTAACAGGTCGTTTTACCAAGAAAAGACTGACCAACACAAAAGAGCGATACCATCATTTTAAGGATGGAAAAGGATGGAAACTAGCAAAAGATAATCCAAGCTCCTTTAAAAATCGGTATCGAAAATTAAAGAAACAAGGTCTTACAAGTGTCCGAAATATCTATCAAAAACTAAAAGCAGCCTTTTCCTTCTTTACATTTGCGGCTGGAAATCCTGCAACATGGATAGTTGGAGGATTAGTCTTTCTTCTCTTACTTATGATGAGCTTCTTTTTAGGATTTTCATCTGCTAGTTTGATTCAACAAGATGAATTTGAATTAACAAAAGCTTATACCCACCTAACTTGGGAAGATGCAGAACATACTCGCACAAATGACAAAGGAATTACTTATTACACAAAAGTTGATGATGTGATGGGGTATATGAACTTTAAATTCCATGACTATGAGTTAAACAAACCAGTTCACTTATTTAGTTCCGAAACTTACAAGGATTATCTGTCTACTTTGTGGCATGATTTAAACGATGGGGATGATTTGAAATCCATGCAAGACCTTTATGAAACTCCTAAGTATAAACTCTCGAAAGACGATCAAGAGGAAATGAAGGAACTAAAAGAAGAAGGTGTCTATGCTTCCATGCAGGAATTGGACAATCCATTTGAGGGGAAAAGCAACGAAGATAGTCTAACCATGATTTATCGTTATGGATACTATGATTTAGATGGAAAACCTACCCTTCAGGAGTACATTCTACTAGAAGCGAAGGCTCACCAAACGATTGTCGCACCAATGGATGGGGTCGTATCACTAGATGGTGACAATATAATTCTCACTAACGGAAAAGGAGAGAATGAGAGTCGATTGACCTTGTATTCTATTCATAATGGCCGTGCGATTGAGGGTACAAGGGTCCTAACGGGTGATATTATTGGTGAAACATCAGACGATACAGGTTTGAAAGTTTCCTATCAAAAGTATAAGAACAAGAAAGAAAAATTGGTGTATGTCAATCCGCAATTTTATTTTCCCAAAGTCATTCAACTTCAGACAACTATCTTACCTGCCATTGGTCAGTTTGGTGGGGATGAGTTTGAACGAGCAAAACATATTTATGAGTTTTTGAAATCTCAAGGGGCAAGTCCCCAAGCCATTGCGGCTATTTTAGGAAATTGGTCGGTAGAGTCTTCTATCAATCCTAAACGAGCTGAAGGGGATTATTTATCTCCTCCAGTTGGCGCTACCGATTCCTCATGGGATGATGAAAGCTGGTTAGCGATTGGAGGTCCAGCCATTTATAGTGGTGCTTATCCTAATATTCTTCATAGAGGTCTAGGTTTAGGGCAATGGACAGATACCGCAGATGGGTCAACACGTCACACGGCCTTGTTGAATTATGCACACGCCAAAAATAAGAAGTGGTATGATTTAGACCTCCAACTTGATTTTATGCTTCATGGGGATAGTCCTTACTATCAAAGTTGGTTAAAAGATTTCTTTAAAAATACGGGCAGTGCAGCCAATCTCGCCCAACTCTTCCTCACCTATTGGGAGGGAAATTCTGGTGACAAACTACTGGAAAGACAAACTAGAGCAACGGAATGGTATTACCAAATTGAAAAAGGCTTTAGCCAGACAAATGGAGGACAGGCAAAAAGTGACCCGCAATCCCTTGAAGGGGTTCGTGGGGACTTGTATGATCATTCTGTTCCTGGTGGTGGAGATGGAATGGCCTATGCCTATGGACAATGTACATGGGGTGTTGCGGCTCGTATGAATCAATTAGGATTAAAGCTAAAAGGTAGAAATGGAGAAAAGATTTCAATCATTAATACTATGGGAAATGGTCAGGACTGGGTTGCGACAGCTTCAAGTCTTGGAGGGGAAACGGGCTCTATACCAAGAGCAGGTGCCATTGTTTCTTTTGTAGGAGGTACACATGGGACACCAGCAGACTATGGTCATGTGGCTTTTGTCGGTGCGAGACGTTTCTAACTGAAAAGGTTAGACACGTTCTTGAAAAATCAACCTGATAATCAGGTTAAATTTGAATAGAATGGAGAACTCTTATCTTGAAAATTGGAATGAAGGGGTAACGCCCTGAAACGATTTCTCTAATACTCCGACATGCGTTTATCTTGTGCAAAGGTAAAGGTATGAAGCTCGGTGAAGTCGGCTGAAAGATACCGTCATTCTTAAGGACTTAAGAATCGAAAGTGTTCCAGAGGTGGAATATGTATCTGATAGGTCGGGAGTCATTAAAAACTAAATAGGGTGAGAATGTGCATGAGCACTGACGAACCAGCGAATGTACGCTCCGAAGGCGAGTACGTAGAAATGCGTATAACAACGTAAGTTGTTTCAACTTGAGGAAGAGTAAGAATCGACGATATGAAATTCCTTGTTATGTTACAGGCATATCAAAGTTGAAGGGGTATAGCTAGGCACCTAAGTTTAGTATTGATAAAGATAAGGGAACGTCGAAAGCTAGAGATGTGGAGGTTGCACAACCAGAGAAACATTGGAAAGAAAATCATAACTTTCCTTAATCTCTAGTGAGAGTGGTGGCACGACCTTTGAAAGTGTTGTAATGATACTGGAGGAACAGCCACTAGTCAATAGTGTATTGTTATGAACTTTATCATTTCATGGATTCTTGTAAGACATAAAAGGTCACGAATCCAAAGAGAGGAGTGATAGACCATGACGAAACCAAAAAATGATGACAAACTATTAAAACATCAAAAATTAAGATATGCGGAATACTATGGCATGACCGAGATATTTGATGATTTATATTCCAAAAGTCAAAATGGATTCAGTTTTAAGAACTTAATGAACATCATCACATCTCCCGAGAATATACTGCTCGCTTATCGTACCATAAAGCGAAATGGTGGTAGTCAAACCGAAGGAGTAGATGGTGTTACCATTAAAGATTTAGAAAATCTAACCCAAGAAGACTTTATCTCTAAAGTTCAAAGAAGATTTCAATATTATAGACCCAGAAAAGTCAGAAGAGTAGAGATTCCTAAGCCAAATGGGAAGAAACGACCACTTGGCATTCCCTCGATGTGGGACAGAGTAGCTCAACAGTGTATTTTACAAGTGTTGGAGCCAATCTGTGAAGCGAAATTTTACAAACACAGTTATGGATTTAGACCCTTAAGGTCGGCTGATAACGCTATTATGGACTGTATGTATCGTATGAATAAAAGTCATATGAGTTATGTCGTTGACGTTGATATTAAAGGCTTTTTTGATGAAGTGAATCATACTAAGTTAATGCGTCAAATCTGGACATTAGGTATCAGGGACAAACAACTTCTAGTGATTATTCGAAAAATGTTAAAAGCACCAATTGTTCTTCCGAATGGAAAAGTAATCTATCCAACTAAAGGCACACCACAAGGAGGTATCTTATCTCCACTACTTGCCAATATCAATCTCAATGAATTTGATTGGTGGATAGGACGACAATGGGAAGAAAGAGATTGTAAGGAATTAGTTCCTCAATATAATTCCAAGGGAACAAGACACAAGTCACACGTTTACAGAAAGCTGCGAGCTTCAACGACGCTAAAAGAAGTTTATATTGTCCGATATGCGGATGATTTTAAAATCTTTTGTCGAAATAGGAATGAGGCAGAGCGAACGTTTAAGGCTGTAAAATTGTGGTTAAAAGAACGACTTAACCTCCCTATTTCAGAGGAAAAATCTCAAATTACCAATCTGAGAAAGAAAAGCAGTGAATTCCTTGGGATTACTTTAAAGCTAGTTTCTAAGAATAATCGTTTGGTTTGTTTCTCTCATATTGCATCAAAAGCCAAGAAACGTATTAAACATCAACTGAAACAACAGATGAAATTGATACAAATTAAAGGTGCTAAAGAAACAATTATTCGTGAAATACAGAAGTATAATAGTATGGTTATCGGTATTCATAACTATTATAGTATGGCAACACATGTGAGTAAGGATTTAGAAGAAATTCATTATCAGCTTTATCTCTCTTTTAAAAATCGATTGCAGGCGAAAGGTCTGACAAAAATAGGAGAATACAAGGGAAAAGATAAAGGACTTCTCCCCTACCTCCAATCTCAAAATATTCGGTACTTAATGGGTTATCCAATTCTTCCAATTAGCTATGTCAAGACGAGAACACTAAAAGGAAGAAATAAGAATCTGAATAGGTATACTCCCGAGGGGAGAAAATTGATTCATAAACAACAGGAATCTGTTGAAACATGGAAATTAAAATGGCTGAGAGAACACTCAATTATAAATAAGCGTGCAACAGTTGAATACAATGATAATCGAATTTCTTTATTTGTAGCTCAAAAAGGGAAATGTGCTGTAACCGGTCAGGAATTGGATATGGATGATATTCATTGTCACCATAAGAGACCGTGGTTAGAAACAAAGGATGACTCTTATAGGAACCTTATCATTGTTGGACGAGATATTCATCGCCTGATTCACGCAACAAATGAGAAGGTTATCAAAAATCTCTTTCAGCTTTTGAATTTGAGTAATACAGGACTGACCAAATTAAATCAGTTGCGCGAACTTGCAGGAAATTCACCATTATTGAAAGAAAATTTGAACTTAGAACAATTATGTTAATCATATTAATACAGCACGATAAAGCAAAATCGTGATAATACACTATTGATGGAACGCCGTGTGCGGTGAAAGTCGCACGCACGGTGTGAAGCGGGGGAAAAGATGGAGATAGTATCAAAGTTTTACCTATCGCTATAGAAAGTATATGATGATGGTTCTTTCCTTGTGTCTGAGACAAACTATGGGGGTAATCCTAACTATACCTTTAGAAAAATCTCTCAAGCAGATAGTGCCATTAGTTTTGCCTATACGGTGAAATAAAAGAATCATGTCATCAGTTTAGGTGACATGATTCTTATTTTTTATAGAGTGACATATTTAATGCCATAGGCTGATAAGTTACTTGATGATCGTCTTTAATCAATTGACTGTAAGCAACAAATCCGAACTGTTCATAAAATTGAATGACTTTAGGATGATTGATACTATCTAAAAATACCATCTGAGTTCCTACAATTGCTCGAAATTCTTCAATTTTTTGAATTACAATTTCAAATAACTCTTGTCCTGATAGTTTATTTAGCTTTGTGTTTTTGCCGAATTGACCGATAAGTAACACAGGAAGATAATCAATATTTTTGGGACTTTTCCCTTTTAGGACGAGTTTCTTTTTTAAGGATTTCTCTAAATCAGAAATATCAACAACTTTGAGAGATAAACTAAAGAATCCTATGATGTTATTTGTTTCAGTTTCTTCAACGATAAAATTACGAGAACGATGTTGTTTTTCAAAATTGGGGGCTTTATCAGATAGATAAGTCAACATCTCTTCATTACCGTTGAAATCAACATTTTCTAAAATGATAGTTTTAAATAGATCCTGAACTTGTTTCTCAGTTTTATCAGGAGCTAGCACTTGAATATTTTCAAGATATTGCTTAAGTGGTGTTACTTGAATTGTCATCTTACAGATACTTTGAAATGAGTTTATTTTTCGTTGGAGCGGTAGCGTCCTGTGATTCAATAGATTTCAAGACGGCTTGTAGCTTTTTAGATGGTTTATGATTAAGAATTTTTAGAGCATCTTCGTTTGTTAGTTTTATATCACGTGTTAAACTGATTGTAGCCATTTGTTCTACCTCCTGTTTCTACTTAAATTCATTATAGCTTATTTTGAACAAAAGTTCAATCTGAAGATAGTGTATGTTTTTTATAGTGTATAAATCCAAAATAAGTTTTTCTCTTGCGTTTGTAGCTCATATTCGTTAGAATAATGGTGTAGATGAGTGGTCGGCTCATGTTCAATCTGATATTAATCTTGGACATAAGGGCCAAGCGGTGGCGGACACCAGAACAAAATCCGATAGCAATCTTGGACGTACGGGCCAAGCGGTGGCAGACACCAGAATAAACCGACTGATTAGGTGGCTTACAGGTTCAGTAAGTCATCTTTTTTCTTTGAAACAAAGTATAAATTTCTAATTATCTTTTTATATTTTCTTAAATGCTCGTAAAGCCTTATTCTATGTGCTTTCGAGTATTTTTACTGTAGGAAGATACTTCACGTTTCTTTGCATATTTCCTCATGTCTTAGCTGTCAGAAGTGGTAAATAAGTAGTAAATTCATTTGTACTACTAAGCAACAAGACGCTCCTGTTGCTTCTCTTTATTCAAGCGTTTCATTTCTGCCATTGCAGAATCGAATGTTGCATGTGCGTAATAGTTCAGCGTCATGGCTATATTAGCATGTCCCATAATGTACTGTAATGCCTTTGGATTCATTCCTGCATTTGCATAGTTGGTACAGAATGTATGTCGCAAACTATGTGGAGTGATGTGTGGCAATTTATCCTCGTTATACTTATTGTATTTCTTAACAAGACCTTTCATCATGCCGTTGTAATCACTTGCCACTTTTGGATAGTTCTTTCTATTAAGAAAGAGGAAATCACTATATCCATCAATCTCAACACGCTTATCATTCTTTCGATTCGCTAACACTCGCTTAAATGCTTGATAGGCTTCTTCAACCATAGGAACTTGACGTTCGCCACTTTTGGTCTTTGGTGTTTCAATGTAGTACCCAATTTCAGTATCTCTCAATAGCTGATGGTCTATATTGACAAGACGATTCTCAAAATCTAAATCTGGAAGTGTCAAACCACCAAACTCTGAAATACGAAGACCTGTTTTTAAGAGTATCAGAATTTCATCATAATTTTTGCTGTAGGTTTTATCAGCTTTTGCAAAGGCTAACAGTTTTTCTTCCTGTTCTTCTGTTAGTACGGTCTTAGGGACAGTATCATCATCAAGAACTGCTTTCAGTTGAAAGTCAAATGGATTCTTCCGAACACAATCATCTTGTATAGCAATATAGAATGAAGCCTTTAAAGAACGTTTGTAGTTATTGATGGTTTGATAAGCATAACCATTTTCACTCATTCTAATAGCCCATTCTTTAGCGTCTGATGGCTTAATACTGTCAATACTTCTTACACCTAACTTGTCTTTCTTCAAAATATCCATAAGATATTTGCGTCCAGTTTCAGTGTTTTTTCTAACCTTTGGTCTTTGAGCGTTCTGTTTTGCGTAAAGCTGGCAGAGTGTCATTTTCTTTCCTACAACATCAATACCATCATGAATGTCTTTCTGTAACTCTGCGATTTTCTCTCTAAGTGAGATACAATCACGCTTTCCTGCTGGTACTCGGTCTGTAGCCACAAGTTTCCACGAGTAAACAAATTGCGGTTCTCCAAATGAATCTATATATTTGTATAAGTATCTTCCGTCTTTTCGTTGGCTCTCTCCAGTCTTTAAGATTCGACCTTTATTGTCACGTCTTTTTTCTGACATGGCATTTGCTCCTTTCCTTTATGGAAAGAGCCTTGATACGACTTAATACTATTTTATCATATACAAGACCCTTTGGCGACGCTAGATTGCGTCCAATGTATCTATAATTTTTTCAAATTGTTTTCGTTTAATCTGAATACGATTGCCATTCATAATCAGCCAATTTGCATTTTTATTTTCCTCTGCCAAGCGTCGTAGCTTGTTTTCGCCAATACGAAAATATTTTGACGCTTCTTCAATGGTTAGGGTATAACGTTCCCAAATAGGAATGTCAGTCTGCTTCATAAAATCCTCCTTTCCAAATCACTTATTTGGATTTCATAAAAGTTGTTTTACCAGCAATCGAACAGCTTTAGCAAAGCTCACGGGAGTTCCACCCCTGCATGGTTCTCATGTAGCCATACTCATTGCCTGCGACGGTTTTATCACGCTCGGACTATTGACTGTATGGGAGTATCATTATCACGATAAGAATGTCGTTGCAGGCAATCCTGCTAAAGATTGCTTCTCGGATCACTAACATGAATCGCTCGCTATCTTTATAAGATAGGTCATGGCGGTTAGTTCCGTTGGCTCTTTTCTTATCGAAACGTATTCGATTACTTTTATTCAGTTTTCAAAGAACAATGGCTCGTTAGCCTATCAAAACACATTGAAAGCTCAATATGCTTTGGTGGAATAACAAACCTCCCTGTTCGGGAAGCGTGGAATGGTTTAGCACGCTTCCACGAAAGGAGAGAGGATATTACTTAATTTCAAATGACAAAATCTTTGTAATCAGTCTGGTTTCCATTCTTCCACGTAAGACTTCATCAACGACCATACTTTGATTGCCATATTCATCTTTCATAAGTCGTAGGGAACGCTTCGTTATGTACCCTCTGTAATGATGTAGAATCTGGTTAATCGCTTCGGTATCGCCATCTGTTGCCTTTACAATGAGAGGAAAGGGAATCATAGGATATTGTGTTTTCATTCTTCAAATTCCTCCATAAACTTTTTAATTAAGGCTAGTCCACTGGTTCTATGCCGATAGACAGTAGAACGGTTCAATTTCAACAGGTCTGCAATTTCTGAATCGCTCATGTCCATAAAGTAAAACAGCAGTAGAATTTCACGTTTCTTGTCTGGCAACTCACGTAATGCTTCACTCAACAAATCATTTTCAACGCCTACTGATAACCCATTGAGTGTAAAAATCTGAAAGTCAGTTGAATAGTTATCTGTTGTCGCAAACTGGCTAACAAGATAATCGCCAACATCCGAAAAGGACACCTCACGCTTTGCAATCCTTGAAAGATAAAGCATATAATTCTTTCGCTCGTCTTCCATAGCACGTTTACAGATATAGTCAAACTGATTTTCTATTGTGGTCTGAAAAGAAGATGGTTTCATGTTTCTCACCCCCTTTCTGTCTAGGAAAGGAAGTGAGCCTTGCTCGTTTATCTCCTTTCACTCTTAGTCCCAATGTGAAAGGGGGATTTGTTGCATTACTGATAAATAAACTTTGTAAAAAAGTTCTGAATAGCCAAAAAAGCATATAAACAGATTTATTTCTCTGTTTACATGCTTCTGTTATTCTATCTATATGATTTATAAAACCACATTGGTGGACGTACTTATCTATTGCAGATAGACGACTTTTTTTGACAAGAACCCAATGTAAGGAAATTTATTGTATATGATGTACTTCATGGCGACGTTGACCTCCAACAAACCGCCATTTGGAAGTAATATACAATATTTTAACAGCGTAAATAGCACTACCATATAACGGTTTTTTTTATTGGCGTTTAGTAGTGCTTTTTATTAAATATAAACCTATAAACCATATAACACGTTTTTCTATACCTGTTTTTAATTCAGTAGGAACAATAAAATGTATAGAGGTGGTCTACTATGCGTAAAAAAGAAGATAAATATGATTTTAGAGCCTTTGGTTTAGCCATTAAAGAAGCTCGATTGAAACGAGGTTTAACTCGTGAACAAGTGGGAGCATTGATTGAAATTGACCCACGGTACTTAACTAATATTGAAAATAAAGGGCAACACCCCAGCATACAAGTTCTTTATGACCTTGTATCGTTACTTCATGTTTCCGTTGATGAATTTTTCTTACCTG
>ERZ1699257.57-NODE-57-length-47499-cov-5.602318_pt1 | contig 47499 bp, 33 predicted proteins | sample MGYA00581521_ERZ1699257 | MGnify/ENA primary metagenome ERZ1699257 (study PRJEB42319, sample SAMD00040330) | human oral metagenome | material: saliva | host: Homo sapiens | study: EMG produced TPA metagenomics assembly of PRJDB4115 data set (Metgenomic analysis of... | reverse complement strand
GAGGCGGACTCCCGCCACGCCGCAATACGCCTCGCGAGCGCCTGCGGGGCGCGCCTCGACGACGCCAGCCCCATCGCGGACGGCACCCTGCCGGGCGGCGTGCGCCTGCACGCTGTCCTCCCACCAGTCTCAGGATCGGGGACCCTCATCTCCCTGCGCGTCCTCGGCACCCGTCGGCTGGGCGTCGCAGACCTCGAGGCCTGCGGGACACTGCCCGGCGCGGTGGGGATGCTCCTGCGGGCGCTCGTTGTCTCGCGGGCGAACGTCCTTGTGAGTGGGGCGACCGGCAGTGGCAAGACCACCCTCCTGAGCGCCGCCCTCTCCCTCGTCCCCTCCGGCGAACGCATCGTCTGCATCGAGGAGGTCGCCGAGGTCGCGCCCGCCCACCCGCACTGCGTCCACCTCGTCGAACGCAAGCCAAACGTCGAAGGACGAGGAGGCGTCACCCTCTCTGACCTCGTGCGCGCGGCCATGCGCATGCGCCCCGACCGCCTCGTCCTCGGCGAGTGTCGAGGCCCCGAAGTGCGCGACGTCCTCACCGCCCTCAACACCGGACACGACGGCGGCTGGGCGACCCTGCACGCCAACGGCGCGCGCGACGTGCCCGCGCGGCTCGCGGCGCTCGGCGCACTCGCGGGCATGAGCGAAAGCGCTGTCTGTGCCCAAGCCTCCAGCGCTCTCGACGCCGTCCTCCACATGCGCCGCTCCACCTTCGCTCACCGCTGGGTCGCCGAGGTCGGCGTCCTCACGCGTACATCCTCCGCCCTCCAGTGCGTGCCCGCACTCAGCGTCAGCGTCGATGGGCGCGTCACCGAGCACGAGGCCTGGGGCACTCTGGCCGGGAGGGCTGGGATATGAGGTGGGTTGCGCGTGCACTGGTGGGGACCTCCAGCATCCGTGGTTGCAGCGTAGCGTCGTGTGGTTTCCCGAGGGGCTGGGGCGGCCTCGTTCCTGTTGGCGTTGCTGCTGACGGGGGTGCCTGGCTGCTGATCGTTGCGTTGGTGGGTGCCGCGCTCGGAGCGTGCGCGCTGCGGCTGCTGGCGTGCTGCGTCGCCCGCCTCCTGCGGGCACGCCGCGAGCGACGGGTCGTGCGGGCGTGGTCCGGGCCTTCCCCTGCAATCAGACGCGGCGGTACCTCGCCTCCGGCTGTGATTGCACGCCTGCGCGCTGGTCTCCACGTCTTCCGGAATGCCTCCGCACACCACCGCGGTCGCGCACAGGGAACGCCCTCTCCTCGCGAGATCGCCCTCCTCGTCGCAGAGGTCGCAACGCGTCTCCGCGCGGGAGCCCCGGTCTCGTCCGCGTGGGGACAGGCTCTGGCGCGCATCGGCGTGGGAAGCACGGGCAGCATCGACGACGTCTACCCGCCCGTCCTCGACCAGTGGGCGCGCGAACCGAGCAGGTGGCGCGCCCACCTGACGGGCGGGCGCTCCCCGGAAGTGGCAGCCGCCCGGTCTAGTGCCGCTTCGGTGATCGTGGCCTGTCGATTCAGCCACGGCCTCGGCGCGCCCCTGGCCGACGTCCTCGACGCGATCGGGGATGCCATCGATGACGCGCAGGCCGTCGAGGAGGCACGGCGCGTCGCATCAGCGGGGCCGCTCATGTCCGCGCGCGTGCTCGCCGCGCTGCCCCTCGTGGGGGTTGTGGCCGCGCTGGCGCTCGGGGCTTCTCCCTGGTCTTTCTACACGGGCGGCGGGCCCGGGAGTGCCTGCGCCGTCAGTGGGCTGGTCGCGTGGGGAGCGGGCATCGCCTCGTGCAGGCGGATCGTCGCTCGCTGTCGGAGCGCGGATACGGGCGTGGGGCGCGCGGGTGTAGGGCGCGCGGCCCCAGCAGTCCGCACCGATACCCCGGGAAGTGACGCGGCACTCGCGTGCGACCTGGTCGCCTCGGCCCTGGCCTGCGGCGCTTCAATCCCGCGCGCGCTTGACGCACTCGCCCACGCCTGCACGCACGACGCCCTGTCGTGGACCGCCGCTGCCCTGCGCCTGGGGGCCACCTGGGAGGAGGCCTGGGAGGACACACCCACCTGGGCCGTGCCCCTGCGCGATGCGCTCGAGGCCTCGTGGACCGCCGGCACCGCGCCCGATGGAATGCTTGCACGCTGCGCCACCTGGGAACGACGCACGCGACTCGTCGACGCGCGCACAAAAGCGGAAGAACTCTCCGTGCGCCTCGTCGGCCCCCTCGGAGCGTTCTTCCTGCCCGCGTTCCTCCTCCTCGGCATCGCGCCCCTCCTCGCCCACCTCATGACCGGTATCGGAGGGTAGGGGAGGACGAACTACTTGCAGGCGCGGGGTGCAGTGCCCGTGGCCCGATTCTGCGGGGCAGCGCCGCATCGTCCTCGAGTCGAGGCACGAGGCCTAGGCCCGTTCGCCCGAGCGGGCAGTGCCGCATCGACAGGGCTCGGTGTCGCGCCTCACCGGCAGACGTAGCGGACCCTCCTCTGGTCTCAACAGCAACGCGTACCCCATCCACAGGGATGCGCTGCGACGATCCTTATCCACAGCCCCCTCTCGTGTCGCGGCGCTATCCACAGGGGCAAGTTTCCGGCTGGAATGCGACAGACATAGCCGCGCACACTGGCCCTGCGCGCACCCGCGCGCACGTAGAAAGGACAGATCAATGACGATTATTGAACGCATCGACAACGCCGCTACCCGGGCGCAGCTCGCCGCGATGGGCACCCTGCGCGATGCCGCCCAACGCCTCCAAGGGCCGCGCGACGACACCTCGGCTCGCGGCCCTCGCGACCCCGAGGAGGGCGCCACCACCGTCGAATACGCGATCGGCACCATCGCCGCCGCTGGATTCGCAGGACTGCTTATCGTGATCCTCAAATCGGACGCGGTGCGCGCAGCCCTCGAATCCGTCATCCAGGAGGCGCTCAACACCCGATGAGACGCGACGACGCAGGATATGTCACCGTCGAACACGCCGTGGGCTTCGCCGCCGTCACCCTCGTTATCGGCGTGCTCGCCGCGACCGCGCAGGCAGGCCTGACCGGCTCCTCCCTGTGCCAGGCCGTCCGTGAGGGCGCTCGCGCCGCCTCCATTGGGGAAGCCAACGCGCAGGACGCGGCCACGGCCTCGTATCCGGGCGGTTCCTACACAGTCGAGCGCGGGAATGGCCGTGTGACCGTTACCGGCAGCGCCCCGTATCGCGGTGCCGCCGGATGGATCGGGGGCCAGGCACACTGCACGGTCACGACCATCGACGAAGGGGATCTGCCGTGACCCGCCCACTCGATACGCCACCCGACCGCCTCGGCGACGAAGGATCCGGAACAGTCAACAGCCTCGGACTCATCGCTCTGGCGATTACCCTCGCTCTTCTCCTCGCGGGAGTCGGTGCCGCGCGCACCGCTGCCGTGCGGCTGCAAGCCGTCGCAGACCTAGCGGCGCTCGCGGGGGCCGAGCGTTCCGCGACCTCCCCCTGGGAGGACGTCGGGGCGGTGCCCTGCGACGAGGTGGCCTCCGTCACCGCAGCCAACGGGGTCGGTGTTGAGTCGTGCGAAGTGCTTGGCAGCGACTGCCGGGTGATTGTGAGCGAGTTCGTCAGGATCATGGGAGTGTCTGTCGAGATTCGCGCGAAAGCACGCGCCGGTCAGGAACAGTGAAAAACTCTCAGGAAACTATCAGGTGCGTTCAATGCTTCCCACAGGTGGGGCCTCTACATTAAGAGTCATCAAGCCACAGGAATCGCTGACAGAGGTGATCCGAGAAAGGGAACGCATCGGGAGACTTGCACTGTGTTGATGGGATGCTCGAAGGGGCCGACCGTAAGGTCGGCCCCTTCGAGTACGTGCAGCCTGTTAACGCGGAGTTACAGGGTTAAAGGATAAAACGTGTTGGTTTTGCGGTGACTTTTCGGCTTTGCAGCGCGGGAAATTCACTATTTTAGTCGGTCGTGTGTGCCTCGATTATGTGAATACTGAAGCATCGTGGGTGTGTGGCTGTCCCATGGTTCGTGACGGATTGGCTGCGTGCGACAACGACTTGGACTCCAACGCGTCCCGCATGTGAACCCCCTGTTCCGCATGTGGGCCGCCTGTCCCGTACGTGGGCGTGGCTGCCCAGCTTCGGAATAGCGGGTTAGCGTGCGGGTGAGAGGAGTCCTTCGATCGGCGCGCGGCGCACTGGACAACGTTCTGTTGGATGAGGTCAATCTAGATAACCCAGGCATCGTGGGCGTGGTTCCCCAACGATGTCGCACGAAATTCCCATGTAAACCTTTCATGCTTTGAAATTAGATCGTTGGAATTGCAACGTTTATGAGGGTGACTAACAACTGGCCTGGGGGAATTGCATGCGACTTTTGAAGAGGGCTGTCCCTACGCGCCGGTAGCGCGGGATGGGCCAGGGATCTGCACGCTATTTCAGCGAGGGGTGTGCCTACGCGCCGGGGGCACGTTCCTGAAGGTAGGTGAGCAGCGTGATCGCGCCCTGCTTGGACAGGGGTTCGTTGCCGTTGCCGCACTTGGGGGATTGGATGCAGAGCGGGCACCCGGACTCGCAGTCGCAGGAGGAGACGGCCTCGAGCGTGGCGGCCACCCACGAGCGCGCGCTGTGAAAGCCGGTGAGCGCGTGCCCGGCACCGCCCCGGAACGCGTCGTGAATGAACACGGTGGGCGCGCCTGTGTCGTCGTGCAGCTCCGTGGACAGGCCACCCAGGTCCCAGCGGTCGCAGGTCGCGATGAGTGGCAGGATGCCGATCATCGCATGCTCGGTCGCGTGCAGGGTGCCCGCCAGGTCCGCCGCCTCGATCCCCATCGCGGCCAGCGCCGTGGGGGTCAGGGTGAACCACGTGGACTTCGTAGGCAGCGTGTGGGTGGGGAGGAACAGCTCGATGTTGCGGATGAACTCGAGTCCGGGCAGGCGCAGCAGGTCGTAGTCGGTGACCCGCGTCGACACGTTCGTCGGCCCGTGATGCCATGTGACCGTTCCATCCCCGCACACGTACGTCTCCTCGATGGCGCACACCTCGACGCTCGTGTGGGTCGCCGAGCGCGTGCGCAGGGGAGTGCGCACCTCCTCGACCAGGGCGACGCGCGCGTCATCGACCCGCGCGGGCGGGATGATGATCGACGAGGCCTGGGCCTCCTCCCGCTCCCCGCTCTCCGGGTGGCCGCTTCCCCGGGTGCCGCCCCCGGCCTCGGGCAGGAGTGCGCGCGGCCACCCCTGGGAGGCGGGAGCGGTGGGCGTGGTGAGGGAGTTGAGGGAGAGGACGTGGAAGGTGTGCCCCTGGTGGATGTAGATGGCGCCGGGGAAGACATGGGCGTCGGCGGAAGCCTGGTCGATCGTGCCGATGACGGTGCCGGTGGCCGCGTCGACGATCTGGACGTCCCCGGCGGCGCCGCGCAGGTCGGTGAGGTTGCTGGGGTGTTCGGGCCGGGTGGCGTCCCAGAAGAATCCGGCGGGCCTGCGCTTGAGGTAGCCGTCGGCGACCAGCCGCCCAACGACACCGCGCAGTTCCATGCCAAAGTAGGTGATATCGGACGGCCTGATCGGTATTTCGGCGGCTGCGGCGGCGACGTGCGGGGCCAGCACCCACGGATTAGATGGGTCGATGACGGAGGCCTCGACCTCGCCGAGGATGTGTTCCGGGTGGCGCACCAGGTACGCATCCAGCGGGTTGTCAGAGGCGATGAGAACGGAGGTGCCCGGAGCGCCCGCGCGACCCGCGCGCCCGATCTGCTGGCGCAGGGACGCGCGCGTGCCCGGCCAGCCGACCGTGATCGTCGCGTCTAGCCCAGAGATGTCCAGGCCCATCTCGAGCGCCGACGTCGTGGCGAGCGCCCGTACTTCTCCCGTGCGGATCGCCTCCTCGAGCGCGCGACGCTCCTCGGGCAGGTAGCCGCCGCGATATGCGCCCACCCGTCCCGCGTTCGCCGAACCACGCGCCGAGAGGCGGTCGCGCACCTGAGCGGCCACGGCCTCGGCCCCCGCACGTGAGCGTACGAAGGTGAGCAGGCGCGCGCCCTCCTCGATGAAGGCGGCGGCCAGGTTCGCGGCCTCGACCCCGGCGCTGCGCCGCACGACCGGGACCTTGAGCGTGGCCGTGCCGGGAGGCGCGTCGAGGGCTGCCAGGAATGAGGAAATGTCGATCTCGGACTCGTCGGCCATGATCGCGCCCTGCCACAGGACCAGCTCGTGCGCACCCGCTGGTGAGCCGTCCTCGGTGATTGCAACAGCGTCGCGCCCCGTCAGCGCGCGCCCCACCGACGCCGCGTCGCGCACCGTCGCGCTGAGCATGACCACGCGCGGATCCGCGCCCAAGTGGTGAGCGACGCGCAGCAGACGGCGCACGACCAGCGCGATATGCGAGCCGGTCACGCCGCGCCAATGGTGGGCCTCGTCGATGACGATGAGGCGCAGCGACGCCAAAAAACGCGACCAGCGCTGGTGCGACGGCAGCATCACGTAGTGCAGGAAATCCGGGTTCGACAGGATCAGGTCAGCGCCCGCCCGCGCCCACTCCTTCGCCTCGCGCGGCGTGTCCCCGTCCACGGTCGTCGCGCGCACTCGGCGCAGCCTCTCATCGACGAGGCGGTGGCCTCCTTCCGGGTCCGCTCTCCCCAGTGCGTCAGTCGGTGCGTCGTTCTGGCCAAGAAGCGCCATGAGTGAGGCCAGCTGATCCGCCGCCAGAGCCTTCGTCGGAGCCAGGTACAGGGCCGTCGGGCGGCGGTGGATCGCGGAAATACGCGACGAATCCTCGGCCTCCACCAGCTCGGAGAAGATCGGTGTCCACGCGGCCAGAGACTTGCCGGATCCCGTGCCTGTCGCAAGCACGACGTCGCGGCCCTCGCGCAGGGCATCCATGGCCTCGCGCTGATGAATCCACGGGCGCTCCACGCCGCGCCGTGCCCACGCGTCCACGACCGCGGGTGAGGCCCACTGCGGCCACTGTGCGATCCGCCCCGAACGCCCCGCCAGCGTCATGTGGCCGAGCAGTCGGTCATCCCCGGCGCTCAAGCGCTCCAACACCGCCAGCAGGTCAGCGGGGGAGGGAGAAGGGAGAGCAGGTGCACCAGTGGTGCTCGGTTGCGCCTGATCGCCCGCCTCACCCCGAGGGGGCACCGACGACCCCATGCCCGGGGCCAACCGCGCGTGCTCGCGTGAACCCGCCCCGGCCTCGTGTGAGAAGGACGATGAGCGGTCAGCGCTCATCCGAGTCCGGGTTCACCCACCCCAGGGCCTCGGAGGCCGACTCCTTCACGTACTCCATCGCAGCAATGCCCGTCGAAATACCCGACGCAATCACGTCGCGCAACTGATTGTTCGACAGGCCTGGCTTCGTGTCCACCACGAAATCCGCGTACACGCCCAGCTTCCCCTCGGGAGTCGTCGCCGTGTAGACCGTCGGGAAGTACTTCTCACGATTCCAGTTATCGGCCGTCGCGAACATTGCGTGCTCGCCGGTCTCGGCTGGAATATCCGGCTCCCACAGGGCGCGAATCGACAGGAAACGTCCCGCCGCATCAAACGACACCAGGAAAGGAACGCGGTCGAAGATTGCGCCGCCAGCGCGCCCCTCCTCAATGATGTCCAAGGCGTAACCCATCTCGCGAACACAGGCCACCACGCGCTCAAAGTTAGCCGGGTAAGGCGTCGTATCGTCCTCGGGAACCACAAAAGGAACGTTCATCGCTGCGCCTCCGCGCTCTCGCTGACCCAATCCACGAACCCAGGCAGCGTCACCTCAAGATCCGCGAAGAAACCCATGATCATCGACATAGACGTTTCAAAGAAATGATCCAGCTGCGCCTGCGTCAATCCGGACAGCACAACGATGTTGCACTCTGCGATCAGGCCGTACTGCGTGCCATCTTCGAGCGGAGCCACGTATGCCTTCGGACCCGTGCGCGTCGAATTGCAGGTCGCAACCTCGTGGGCCAGCTCCCCAAACTGCTCCGGCGTGCGGGCGATGCCCCGCCACTGTGCGCGCAGCTGTAGGATCTGAGGATTCGTCGCGTTCCAGAAAAACGCGGCGTTCGGCGTCAGATACGCCAACTCACCCTCGTTGTAATCGCCGAAACGCACGTCACGAGACCGCAACAGATCTCGAATGCGATCGGTGCTCACAGGTGAAGAAGTGGCCACTGACAACTCCCGACGTAAACGTGCAGAATCGGACACACCCACTCTAACCGAGGCCCCCGTCACGCGCGCGCCCACCTCCGTGCGCTGTGAGCGCAGCCCAGAGCCACGAAAATACTTGTGACGAGGTTGTGGCGGGGCAACAGGTTAGGCCCCATCGTCCCTGATCCCAGCTTTGAAACATGTCTCCAACCCGCATGTGACCCACCACCAATCCGCGATTTTGCGCCACACTCCACTACAGTGTGTACCTGAATGATTGCACCAACGCGAACGGAGGATAGGATGGACGACCCCAATTCTGCCCTGCCCTCCGACCCCACCGTCGACGAGTCCTACACCCGAGGATCACGCCCCGTTCAGCCCCGCACCCGCTCTGGTTCGCGCACATCCGGCAACGACAAAGACCCCCAGAAGAGCGCGACAAACCGCAAGGAAACAGCGGGAAACGAGACTCGCACATCCGCCTCATCCAGCGTCTCCACCAAGGAACGCCCCGCCCGCGCGCGCACCACAACCAGCCGCAGCGCGAGCGCGGACGACAACGGGACCGAACTAACGCCTCGTCCCCTCAGTGACGACAGATGGTACCGGCACAAACTGGCTCGACGTATCGCCGGAGTGACCGCCTGTCTCTCGCTTACCGCATTCATTAGCTATGGCGTGCTGAGTACCTCGTACGGACAGGTGATCGATACGATCCTCATGGAAGGCATGATGCGCTCAGCCAGACAGTATGCGGGATTCTCCACCCTCATCACTGGCCTTGTGTCCGTGCCTGTCCTGGTCGGCATCGGTGTGCTCGTCGCCATCGTCGCGGCCGCCAGGCGTCGAGCCACACTGGCCGGGCGGGCCCTCGGCGCGGTTGTCGGAGCCAACGTCACCACCCAAATTCTCAAGGACTACGTCCTCACCCGGCCCAGCCTCGGCGTGACCACCGGCGTCGTCAACTCCCTGCCATCCGGCCACGCGACCGTCGCCGTCACCCTCTCCCTCGCCCTCATCGTCGTCGCACCCCAATGGTTCCGCGGCCCCTCCGCATGGATCGGATGGGCATGGACCTCCCTCATGAGCGTGTCCGTCATGATGGAAGGCTGGCACCGCCCCTCCGACGCCATCACCGCCGCGCTCATCGCCGGCGCGTGGGCACTCGCCCTCTCACCCATCGAGCGGCGACCCCGGCATGGCATCAAAGTTCAGCGCATCATGGTCTGGGTGTGCATGACACTCGTTATCATCGCCATCGTCGCGACGATTGCCGCCATGTGGGGGTTCAGCATGTCCGCCGCTGCACCCGGATCCGGCTACGGCTTCGAGTACTTCCTGGAAATCCGCCCCTGGCGCTCGCGCGTCCTCGGTGTCGCCGCTATCGCGTGGGTTAGCGCCATCTGCGGTCTCATCATCCACGAGGTCGACCGCCTCGCAGGCGAATAATCGCTGCTGTCTGCGACAGCCCGGGGTCCGCTTTTTCTCGCTTGCCTGCGTGTGGTGCCTGGGGGCGGCGGCCCGCCCGCGAGATCGCCACACGCGAGCCTGCGGCTCGGAGTGGTCGATCTCGAAGCCCGGCCAGGCCCTGCCGCCGCCCCCAGGCACCCTAGTTGGGCTGCTCGCGGGTGGACTGTCTGCATGTCCGGCCAGGCCCTGCCGCCGCCCCCAGGCACTGTAGCCGGGCTGCTCGCGGGTGGACTGTCTGCATGCCCGGACGCCGCCGAGGCCGCGCTCCTGGGATAATGGCGGAGTCCGTTGTTGCCTCGTGAAAGAATCGCCATGGCCCCCGCCTCCACTGTCGTTACGTCCACGCCGGCGCGCCTCATCCTTGGCCTGCTGCGCCTCGCGGTCGGCTTCGTGTTCCTGTGGTCCTTCCTGGACAAGACCTTCGGCCTGCACTATTCCACGGGTCCGTCGCGCGCGTGGATCAACGGTGGAACACCCGCGCAGAGCTACCTGACGGGAGCCACCACCGGCAAGCCCCTGGCTTCCTTCTTCGAGTCCCTCGCCCTACCTGTGACCGACTGGGTGTTCATGCTGGGCCTGCTCGGCATTGGTCTGGCGATGGTGCTCGGTATCGGGACGCGCCTGGCGGCGCTCGCGGGCGTCGTCATGCTGGGCTTCATGTACGCGGCCGTCGCACCGTGGGTGTGGGGTTCCCTCAACCCGGTCGTCAACGAGCACCTGGTGTACGCGCTCGTCCTCATCCTCGTCCCCCTGACCAACGCGGGCGACACAATCGGTCTGGGCACTTGGTGGAAGGGCTTGGGCCTGGTGAAGAAACTGCCCTTCTTGGTCTGATTAGGTCCGCTTTATCGACGAGGCCGTGGCCGGGTTTTCCGGTCGCGGCCTCGCCCTGTGTATCAGCCCGTGTGGGCGGGGAGGGTGTGATGCGATGGGACGTTGGTCCTCGAAAAGTCATTGCGAATCAGCGTCGTGACCAGGGGAACTACGCCTCCCGCGTGCCTCATTTCTGACGGACGAATGACACTAGATATAGTGTTAACCGTTCGGCTTAAACACTACATCTAGTGTGCGGCGTGTCTGCCCCTCCACGTCTGGGGATGGCGCGCGCCGGGCGGAGGGTAGCGCCTCCACCCACAGTGCCACGGCCTCGCCCCGCAAGGGCATACCGTCCACGACGTGTCGAACACGCCTTGAGCGACAGCAGTACCCTCGCTCCCGCCGCCCGCAGTCGAGACGGCCGGGCACCGCAATGTTCACATAGCCCAGCAGCAGAAACCGCTATAGCGCACACAGCACCCGCGCAGCGCACAGAATCAAAATCAAGACAGGACAGGGACCATGACCGCACCCCGCTACGACGTTGACGCCATTGCAACCGTGGAGGAATACCTCGACCGCTCCGATTGGCGAGTCAACGCCAACGCAAACCAGGGGTATTCGCTCGGCGGCCTGATCCTGAATTCAGCGGGCAAGATCGTCGCCAACTACTGGCTTGAGCACGTCTACACGCCTGAGATCGGTGCCCCGCACCGCGAGGGCGACTATCACATCCACGACCTCGACATGTTCGCCGGATACTGCGCCGGCTGGTCCCTCAAGCGCCTCATTCAGGAGGGCTTCAACGGAGTGGGCGGCGCAATTGCCTCGGCCCCGCCGCGCCACTTCTCCTCGGCCTGTGGCCAGATCGTCAACTTCCTCGGAACCCTCCAGAACGAGTGGGCGGGTGCCCAGGCGTTCTCCTCCTTCGACACCTACATGGCCCCCTTCGTGCGCCTGGACAACATGGAGTACGACGAGATCGTTCAGTGCATGCAAGAGCTCATCTATAACCTGAACGTGCCCTCGCGTTGGGGCAGCCAGTGCCCCTTCACGAACCTGACCTTCGACTGGACGTGCCCGGACGACCTGGCCGACGAACACCCCCTCATCGGCGACGAGGTCGTCGACTTCACCTACGGCGAGCTGCAGCGCGAAATGAACCTCATCAACCGCGCGTTCATCGAGGTCATGACGGGCGGCGATGCGGACGGTCGTGTCTTCACGTTCCCGATCCCGACCTACAACATCACGCCCGACTTCGACTGGGAGGGCGAGAACGTCGATGCCCTCTTCGACATGACCGCGAAGTACGGCCTGCCCTACTTCCAGAACTTCATCAACTCTGACCTGGACCCGCACATGATCCGCTCCATGTGCTGCCGCCTCCAGCTGGACCTGCGCGAGCTCCTCAAGCGCGGCAACGGCCTCTTCGGCTCGGCCGAGCTGACCGGCTCGATCGGCGTGGTCACGCTCAACATGGCGCGCCTTGGCTACCTGTACAAGGGGGACGAGGAGGGCCTCATCGCGCGCATGGACGGACTCATCGACCTGGCCTCGAAGTCCCTCGAAATCAAGCGCGAGACCATCCAGTACCACATGGACCACGGCCTCTTCCCCTACTCGCAGCGCTACCTGGGCACGCTCGATAACCACTTCTCGACGATCGGCGTCAACGGCATGAACGAGATGGTGCGTAACTTCAGCGACGACGCCTACGACCTGACGGACCCGCGCGGCTTCGACATGTGCGTGCGGATCCTGGATCACGTGCGCGAGCGCATGGTCCAGCTCCAGGAGGCCACCGGCCACATGTACAACCTGGAGGCGACCCCCGCGGAGGGCACGACCTACCGCTTCGCGAAGGAGGATCGCAAGCGCTTCGCCGACATCATCCAGGCGGGTACGCCCGACCAGCCCTACTACACGAACTCCTCGCAGCTGCCGGTCGCCTACACGGACGACCCCTTCCAGGCCCTCGAGGATCAGGAGGTCCTGCAGGGCAAGTACACGGGCGGCACGGTCCTGCACTTGTACATGGGTGAGCGCCTCTCGTCGGGGCAGGCCTGCAAGGAGATGGTGCGCCGCTCCCTGACCGCCTTCAAGGTCCCCTACATCACGATCACGCCGACCTTCTCCATCTGCCCGGTCCACGGCTACCTGGCTGGTGAGCACTTCACGTGCGAGAAGTGCGCGGCCTCCCGCCCCCATGCCGAGCCGCAGGCCTGCGAAGTGTGGACGCGCGTCATGGGCTACTTCCGCCCGGTCCAGTCCTTCAACATCGGCAAGAAGGGCGAATACAACGAGCGCCAGATGTTCTCCGAGGACGCCGCGGACGCGCACGGCGAACTTGTCAGCGCCTTCCCTCCCGCGGGGAGCCGCTGACGTGAGTCCGTCCCTGAATGACGAGGCCGGGGAACCCCGGAAGGGCGCGCTGAGCCTGAGCAGCCCCGGCCTCGTCGGGGGGCGGGCATCGCGCGAGTGGACACCGGACGACCTGCAGATCGCGGGCCTCGTCCCCATGTCGAGCGTGGACTGGCCCGGCAAGTTCGCGGCGTCCCTGTTCCTGCAGGGGTGCCCGTGGGCGTGCCCGTACTGCCACAACAGCGCGATCATCGACCCGCGCATTCCGGGCGTGGTCGCGTGGAGCAAGCTCGAGGACCTGCTGGCGCGCAGGCGCGGCCTCCTGGACGGCGTCGTGTTCTCTGGAGGCGAGGCGACCCGCCAGGTCGCGCTCGGTGCGGGGATGGCTCGCGTGCGCGAACTCGGCTTCGGCGTTGGCCTGCACACCGCGGGTCCCTACCCGCGTCGCCTGGCGGACCTGCTGGGCGCGGGCCTCGTCGATTGGGTGGGCATCGACGTGAAGGCGACTCCTGAGCATTACGAGGCCGTGGCTGGCCGGAGCGGTGCCGGCGAGCGGGCGTGGGAGTCGCTGGGCATCGTCCTGGCGCACCCCGAGGTGGACCACGAGGTTCGCTTGACCGTCTACCCGGACGGTCCCGGTGACGGCCTGGAGGTTGCGAAGAAGGCTCGCGCGATGGGTGTCGAGTCCTTCGCTCTACAGCAAGCGCGAAAATTTGGCACACCGGAAGGTTTTGAGGCCTCGCGCGCCGGATGGGATGACCAGGTGCGCGCGCTCGCTGCCGATATTACGGCGCTCAATTTTGACACATTCGTCTTACGATGCGACTTGTAGGTATTTTGCCAAATGACAGGGTACTATCGTGGTCAGAAAATACCGCAAGTTTTCACCTGTGGCGCGCACGCGCGGTATTGTGTAACGACCGCGTGACCGATGAAGTCTGGAGCACCGATGGCAGAAGAACTGCATTTCGAGAATCCTGCGGCGGCAGCCCAGGACCCGTCGACCGACGCCGAGTCGCTGCGGCAACTGGCGTACCGCTACCCTGAGCTGCGTCCGCTAGTCGCCGCGCATCCCCATGCCTACCGCGGGCTGCTGGAATGGCTGCACCAGTTCAACGACCCGCAGGTCAACGCGGCGCTCGAGGCGCGCGATGACTACGACGGCTACATTGACGCCAACGGCTGCCTGGTCATGCGCGGTGACGTATCCGGTGCCGTCGCGGGGTCAGCGATCCGCACCTCCGAGTCCGGCATGTACGTGCTGGGTCAGGGCGGCGTGGACTCCTACTCCCAGATTGAGCGCACGACCCCCTACAGTGCGGTGGCGGGCAAGAACTTGCCGGTCCCGCAGGTGGACAAGCGTGAACAGGTCGTCGCCCAGGTGCAACGCCAGTCGATCATGGGCGGCAAGGCCTCGCAGGATCCCGAGGCGACGGCGGTGTACCCCTCTCCCGTGACCAGTTCGACCTACCCGACGACCGCGTCCTCCGCCACGGCCTCGTCGAGTACGGAATCCACCGCGCAGATGCCGCGGGCCTACACGCCTACACCCGCCGCCCGGCAGCCAGCGCAGGCGGCGCAGCCCGCGGCCGCGACGGCACCGAGCGGGCGTCGCCCGTTCCCGATGATGACGATCGTGCTCGTCAGCCTGGGTGTCGTCGCGGCGATCCTCCTGGGCATCGTCATCTTCGTGTTCACTCGCGGATACGAGGGACCCACGGGCGGTTCGTCTCCGATGTCGTCGGCGTCCCCCTCGGAGAGTCCGAAGCCATCGGCGAGTGCTACCACGACCGAGGCCGTGAAGTACCCGGTACCTGCGGGAGCCGTGAAAGTCGATAGTTTCACGATGCCTTCGCGCAACATCACCTGCTCCTTCGCGGATGACGGCGTGACCTGCGGTATTGCAGAGAGCAACTGGGCCGAGGAAGGCTACCCTTCCTGTTCCGGCGGAAAAGTCGGCGTCCTGAAGGCCACGAAGGACTCCGCGACCCAGTCGTGCGAGTCCTCTATGCCGTCGGGCGGCGAGACCGTCGCGCACGGCGTGGCCGCCGCGAAGGGTGACTACGCGTGCCGCTCCACGGCCGACGGCGTGACCTGCTGGAACACGAAGTCCGGCAAGTCCTTCGCCTTGGCCCGCGCTGGCTGGATGACCGGCACGAACGGTGAAATCACCCCCGCGAATTTCGCATGGAATCAGTAGCCTGACGCGCTCGCAGAGACGGACCCCCGAGGAAATTCTCGGGGGTCCGCCTGTCTCTCACGCAGGATGAGACCGGCGCATGCTCGCCGGCTCGGGTGTGCTTCGGTGCTTCCTCAGTGGGGCGTCCCCGGAGGACACCCGAGGGCTACGCACGGACCCCGGCCTCGTCCCTGGGAGGCTATTGAGCCTTCTCGATGGGTCCAAGGATCAGGTTCGCCCACGCGGCGTGTAGGGACTCCTGGTCGGAGGGCTGGAAGAGGCCGGCGAGCGCGTCGCGGTACAGGCGCGAGAGCTCGTGCGTGTTGTAGTAGGCGCTGCCGCCGCACGCGCGCATTGCCTGCTCGACGGCGCGCAGCGTGGCTTCTGCGGCCGCGTTCTTCGCGGCGGACAGCTGGGGCATCCAGGAGCGGCCGCGGTCCACGCCAGCGTCGATGTCGCGGGCAAGCTCGCGGATCTGCGGGCCGACCGCGTTCATGATGAGGGCGGCCTCTGCGATGCGCCAGCGGATGTCGGGGTCGTTGGAGTAGGTCGTCTGGTTCTTCACCGAGCGGCGCGTCGCCACGTGCTCGGCGGCGACCTCGACGGCGCGCTCACCCACGCCCTGGTAGGTGGCGGCCAGGAGGATCTCGAAGTGGGAGAAGATGCCGAAAATGACGGGGTCGGCGCTGGGACCGGGGTCCGTGATCGTCAGGATGCGCTCCTCGGGCACGGTGACGCCCCGGAGGAGGGTGGTCATGGACTGGGTGGCGCGCATGCCCAGCGTGTCCCAGTCGTCCTTGATTGAGTAGCCCTCGTCAGAGCGGCGGACGATGCCGAACACGGACTTGGGGCCCTCCTCGGTCTCGGCCCGCCCGAAGATCAGCAGGCGCGTCCACACGGGGGATAGGGATGTGAAGATCTTGGTGCCCTCGAAGGAATAACCGCCCGCGTTGTTCGCGGTTGCGCGCGTCGTGGAGCCGAAGAGCACGAGGTCGTTGCCGGGTTCGGAGATGCCGAAGCCGAAGACCTCTCCTGCGACCGCGTCGCGCAGGATTTGCTCGCCGCGCGCGTTGCCGTGGGCGACCAGGTAGCGCCCCAGGCCGACGATGATCTGGTGCATGTTGATGCCCAGCGCCGTGCCGGGCGCAGCTTTGGCGAGCGCCGTCTGTTCGGCGGCGATCTCGGTCAGGCTCAGGCCCGCGCCGCCGTATTCGGCGGGGACGAACGCGGCGAGGTATCCGGCGTCGCGCAGCTCCTCCAGGTCGGCTTCGGGGTAGGCGTTGTGCGCGTCCGCGTCGGCGGCGCGCTCGTGGATGCGGGAGAGCAGGTCGGTGTCCAGGAAGCTCATCGCGGTCCTCTTTCGTGGTCGGTGCATGGACGAGGCCGTGGCCGCCTCACGCTCGAACCGCACGCCGGGTGGGCGCTCTGACCGCGCATTCGGGGGTCCGCGAGGCGGGCTGCGCGGCGATTCTGGGCGAGGACGGGAGCCTGCGCTTAGGGTGTCCTCACTGTATCGCGGAGGCGGGCGCGGGCGAGATGTAACGCTCCCGACGGGGCGTTGTCTGGCCTCAGACCGCCCCTATTCGATAGTGTTGAGACCGTGAGTACACCGAACGAGCCCATCCACACCCTCACTCCGCGTCAGCGATTCCTGCGCGAGCGTCAGGAGCGTCAAAATCTGACGTTCGCGATCGTGAGCGTCGCGATGATCGTCATTGCGGCGCTAGCGGCCCTCGTGTTCTCGGGGATCGTGTCGATTCCTTTCGGTAACAGCTTCTCCGCGAAGGTTAAGTACGCCGAAGTGGGCGATATTCCCTGCCCGACGGCGGATTCGAAGCCGGTGGCCCCCTCTCAGGTGTCGGTCACGGTCATCAACACGACTCAGCATCAGGGCCTGGCCTCCAAGGCCACGGACATGCTCACAACCGCCGGCTTCCAGACGGAAGAACCCAAGAACGATGACATCGAATATACGGGCAAGGTGCGCATTACCGCCGGAGTGAACGGTGTCGACAACGCGTACTCGGTGGCCCGATTCTTCCCGGGTGCCCACGTGCGCCTCACTGAGGCGACGGACTCCACCGTCACGGTCGAACTGGGCACGTTCTACGACGACGCGATGAGCGCCGAGGACGTCCAGCGAGTCCTGAAGTCGACCGACCCCATCGAACAGCCCGCGAAGTGCCGCCCGATGTCCGGCTCCTAAGCGCGGACGCACGAGCAACGCGGAAGGCCGCCCCTCGGGGCGGCCTTCATGCGTCAGAGCGGTCGGGCACGGCTTGTTTCACGGACCGTTTCACGGTCCGGTCCCTCAACGGTGGGAGAGCGGACCGGCTGTGCCCCGGCCTCGTATATTCTCCAGCAGTGCGTAACCGTTCGACCCGTACCAGACGGGCACGCGCTCGGGTACAGTCCACAGCGCGTCGGGGACCATGGCCTCGAAGCTGCCGTGCGACATGAACTGCTCGATCTCGGAGAGAGAACGGATCGCGATTCCGGCCACGCAGTGCGGAAAATCGCGTGCAAACGCGGCGTAGATTTCGGGGTCGCGCTGCCCGTCGTCGCCTACCAAGAGCCAGCGCACGTGCGGGAACATGCGGGCCAGGCGGCGCAGTTCGCGACGCTTGTGCTCGGGGCCGGAGCGGAACCAGCCCGTGTTCGACGGGCCGAAGTCCGTCATGAGGAAACCGCCCGCCGGGTACCCGCTGCGCTCCAGGAACGAACGAAGCGTCGGCACAACGTTCCATGCGCCGGTTGACAGATACATGATCGGAGCGTGCGTGCCCTCCGGGACCCCCTCCGACGAAGCTGAGGACATCGTCAGCGTCGTCAGCAGTTCCGCCATGCCGGGGACGGCCTCGCGTGAAGAAACGCGATCCAGGAACGCGTGCCTGGCCGCTGTGACCAGTCGCGGGAGCATAGACACCATGACGGTGTCGTCGATGTCGGAGACCACGCCGAAATGCTCGTCATCGGACACGATGCGTAAGCGCACGCAGGCGGGGCGACCGGCGCGGATGCGACCTTTGCGGGGGCGCTCGTACATCGCCGAGGGCGGGGCCGGCAGCGGGGTCGCCGTGCGCAGGGTGGTCGCGAGCTTGGCGGCCGTCTCCTCGGACATGCCGAGCGCACGCACGTCGCCCGCGTGAAGGACTTGGATGGTTGCGTTATGCCAGCCGGGGTCGAGGCCGTGGCCCAGCACCGTGATGTCGACGAATCCACCGCGATCCGCGAAAGCAAGCCGACGCGCGTTGCCGACCGTGACGAGCACGGGCTGACGAGGGACCTGCGCGTTGAAGAACTGGCGCCATCCTCGGCGGGTTTGCAGCCAGGAGCGGGTATCGTCGCCGCGCGCCATGAGGACGCGGCCCAGGATACGGGCGCTGCGCTGGGAGCCGATCCCCCCGAAGCCGACGACGCCCGGGTAGAACCAACCTTTCGACATGGCACCGACCAACAGTGTGGACGCGAACTCGCCCGCACTGGCGGTCAGTGCCAGGGCGAGCGAGGGAGACTCGTCATCGATGAGAGGGGGACGGAACAACATCAGGCCAATCATAGAGCCAATGCACCGGGGAAGCGCAAGCTCCGGAGCGACGGAGCCGCAGGTACCCTATGACAGTCTGACCGCATAGTCAAGACGAGTGTCGTGCGCTAGTTGCGCGCCTGTCCGCTGCGGTGCGGGCCTCGTCGTTGAGCAGCTGTCAGAGGGGACGTCATGATGCGGCGTCACGTGTTTGTGACCGCGGTTGTTCGCTTTATGAAACGGAGGCCGGGCACGATTCTCGGGCTGGTGCTCCTGCTGCTAGTCGGTGTGGGGGTGTGTAGCCGCGCTACGCCGCTCAGTCGAGGGGCAGCGGTGGCGTCGGTTGAGCTTCGCTCTTGCGCAGTGCGGGCAGGCCGATGAGCATGAGAACGACCATCGCCCACCCGGCACCGGCCATGGTCAGTAGGCCGCCGCGCGCGCCGATCGAGTCGATTGCGGGCCCGGCGATCGCCGTGCCCAGGGAAGTGCCGAGGTTGATCGACGTCGACATCCAGGTCAGGCCCTCCGTGAGCTTCGCGGGGGAGACGGATTTCTGAATGATGACGTTGACGTTCGTCATCGTGGGGGCGCAGGTGAGGCCCGTGATGAGGATGACGGCGGCCATTGTCCAGATGTTGAAGGCCACGGGGAAGAAACTCATGCCGATCGCCATCAGGATCACACCGAACACGAAGAGCTGCCAGGTGGGTCGTCTCCACGTGCGGGCACCGTACACGAGCGCGGCAGACAGCGAGCCGATCGAGAAGAGCGCCAGGAGGATGCCGCCGAGCGCGGGGGCACCCAGCTCCTCGGTGAAGCTGACCATCGAGACCTCCATCGCGCCGAACGTCGTGCCCATGCCGATGTAGGTGGCTGCCATGACGAGGACGACGGGCTTGCGGATGACGGATTCGCGCGGGGCATTCGGGTCGTAGGGAATGATCGCGGGCTCGGAGGAGCGCCGCGACAGGAAGAGCGTGCCGCCCACAGCCAGGGCGACGATAGAGATGGCGAGGCCGGTGCCGGGGTGTAGGGCAGTGCCGAGGACCGTGGAGAGCACGGGACCCACGATGTACACGAACTCATCGACCGCGGACTCGAGGGCGTAGGCGGTCGTCAGCTGGCCCGGCTTGTGCAGGATCGTCGACCAACGCGAGCGCACGAGGGCACCGGGCGCACCCCACGTGGCACCCGCGAGGGCAGCCGGAATGAAGAGCAACCATTCGGGGGCGTGCATGAAGACGGCTGCGACGAGGCCACACATCGACAGGGTCGCGATGACCCACGCGGGACCCATGACGCGCAACTGTCCGTGGCGGTCGACGCGGCGCGCGAGGATTGGCGCGCAGATCGCCATGACGATGATGTTGACGGCTGAGACAGCGCCGGCCAGCGTGTAGTTGCCGTACTCGGCGCGCACCATGAGGATTGTCGACAGACCCACCATGGACATCGGCAGACGCAGAACCAGCCCGGCAGCAGAAAACTTCCAGGCCTGACGGTAACGCAAAATGTCGAGATAGGTACCCAGCATCCCACTATTTTATCGTCGGTCGGAGGACGGCAGCGCCGGTTGCAATGGGGCGTAGCTAACCCCCTTCCGCGCGTGAGAGTGGGACGCAGCCACGGCCTCGTCGATGAGGGACGAGGCCGTGGCCGGGAGAGCGAAAAGGCTCAGTCACTCACCTCGAAGACGCCGGTCTGGCCCTTTTCCGCCAGGGAGAGAGCGTGGTTGACGAAAGAGTAGTGGCCGGCCTCCAGCGGCGTGAACTCGACGAAGCCGCCCTCGGCGGCACCCAGGGAGAGGACCTGTCCCCAGCCGCCACCGCTACCGCCGCCGCGGATCACGTAGGCGCCCTCGCGCCACACGGTGTCGAACTGGGTGCCCACGACGTGGAAGGTGGTCGCCAGGTTCGGACCCGCGTCCATGACCCACACGCGCACGCGCTCGTTGGTCCTGATCTGGATGGGGTGGGCCTTGTACTGGAAGGGCACGCCGTTGAAGGCCATCGCATTGGGCTGCAGGGCCGACAGAAGTGAGGCGTCGGCGCTCTGCCCGTCCGCGCCCAGGTAGAGCTCGGAGGCGATCATGACGTACTCGCGATCAACCGTGTCCAGGTCGGTCGGGTCGATGACGACAGCACCGAACATGCCGTTCGCGATGTGCATCGACATCGGCGCGGTCGAGCAATGGTAGAGCCAGATGCCCGCGTTCTTCGCGACGAAGGTGTACTCAAGGGTCTGCCCGGGCTCGATCGAGTGCATGACGTTGTCGGGAGCGACGAGGCCCGCGTGGAAGTCCAGCGAGTGGCTCATCGTTCCGTTGTTCACGAGCGTGATGTGGAAGGTGTCGCCGATGTGTCCGCGCAGGATCGGTCCGGGGGCGTCCCCGTTGAAGGTCCACGTCTGGCGGGTCAGCGTGTCGGTGACGTTGGTCGTCTGCTCGGTGACCGTGAACGTGTAGGAGCGCTCGGTCTCGCTTGTGGCCGGCGGTAGGACTGGGTCGCGCGGGGTGATCGTCGCTGCGTAGTCCGTCAGGGCCGTCGGGCTGGCGGGTCCCACGGCGGCCTCCTGGCCGTGGTCGTGTCCCGCGTGGCTGCCGTGGCTACCCGAGGCCGAGGCCCCCGAGGAGGACGAGGAAGCGCCCGTTGCCTGCACGTGCAGGGTCATACCCATCTCGCGGTGACCCGGCAAGGAACACCAGCCCTCGACGTCCCCGGAGATGATGCCGAGGTCCAGCTCTTTCGTCTCGCCGGTGGCGAGCGACCCGGAGGATACGCCCGTCTCGAACACCAGATCGTGACGCTGATCCCCCGAGTTCGTGAAGTCGATGATGAGGCGGTCGCCAGCTGGCACCTCGATGTGGTTGGGAGTGAAGGTCATACCCTCGACGCCCACCGACACGCGGGTCGTGTGCCCGGTCGGCGTCACGGACGAGGTCGTGGCCGCGGTCCCCGTTCCCGTGCCCTGCGTAGTGGGCGCGGTGGGGTTGGACAGGAAGATAGCGAGGGCAAGCGCCACGACGGAGACGACACCGATGATTGCGCCCGCCGTGCGGCTTACGGGCGAGTGGTCGCCCGCAGGACTCATGCGCAGCTTGGGGACTCCCGTCGCACCGCCCTTCGACTCTGATGCCTTCGGGACGGGTGTCTTCGGGTTCTTGCCTCCCGACGGCGACGCAGACAGGTTCAGGTCAGCCACGGCGGCCTCCTTGCGTGGTGGTGGGGGATTGGGCGGCGCGCTTGGCACGCGCCTGGGCCACGCCACAGCGGGCCATAAGGACGATGTCGACGACGTAGGTGGCCAGCAGGACCACCCACGCGGCAACGGTAAGGCGCTCGGCGGGGATGCCGCCAAGTGACACGACGGAGAGGGCGAACACTGCGGCCACGTTACGCGCCGCCTCCCGGATGGGAGCCCCGGCCTCGAGCACGCCGACCCCGACGCGCACTGCGGATGGGCCACCGCCGATAACGACGGGCATCAGGTAGGTGAGCGCGCCGACGAAAAGCTGGCCCAGCCCGGCCGCGCCGAGGATCGGCAGCCACGGCAGGAACGCCGCGCGCAGGCCGGTCGCATCCACGGCCTCGAAGGCGCGCAAGGACGCCCCCGCGCCCGCGACGAGAATCCAGGCGGCACCCAGCATGAGGGACCACGCCCCGTACTCGGCCGGACCCTTCACCAGCGCCGCGCGAAGGAGCGGAACACCCACGCCCAGCGCCGCCGCACCCACGACGACCAACAACCCCACGGAGGCCACGCGCATCGACCCCGTCACAGCTCCCGTTCCCGCGACGAGCAGCGCAGCCACCCACAGGGGCAGGGCACTCGTCGCGAAAGACACGGCCAGCGGATCCATGCGCGTGCGCATCGCCGTCGGCCCGAGCGTCACCAGGGTCCCGCCCATCGTCAGGCCCACCCAGCCGGCGACACCCGCCAGCGCATGGGCGACCGTCAGACGATCCCGGGCCGAGGCCAGCCACGCGGGAGCATCCGCGTCAAACATAGCCACCGTCACGAAACCAGCCAGCGTCGCGCCGACCACCAGGAAAAACGCCGCCGCAATGTAGTAACGAATAATCACCGCGAAACGCGACGCCAGGCGCTCGCGGGACGCGGTGAGCAGCGCCCACCCGTGCCAGGCTGCGATCACGCCGACCGCGGTCGCACCCGTGACAGTCGCGTGCCACATGCCTGACCACATGCCGCCGATGAGGAGCAGCAGGGAAAGGTTGAAGGCGATGATGCGCACGGTGTTGTCACGCCCGGCGCGCCGATCATCCGGGGCCAGGTGCGCGAGGGCACGCGTGAAGTACCAGGACCATTGGAAGATCCCGTTCGACAAAACGCCCAGGGTCACCAGGTGGATCATCGTCCACAGGTTCTGCGGGATGCGGCCTCGTGCGACGATGGTGACCGTAGCGGCAACGGCCGCCACGCACATCCACACCGTGGTTACGCGGTCGGTGCGGGGGACGCGAGGCTTGCTCATCGAACCTCCGTTCCGCCCGAGGAAGCGGGAACAGCGGAGGGGGAGTCGGCCTCGTCGATGATCCTGCTCTCACGCGAGGCAGCGCGTGCCCGGCGAATCGTCACCGTCAGCGTCGTGGCGACGAAGAGAAGCACCCCCACGACCCCGAGTGTGCCGCCCAAGCGCCACGGGTAGGCAGCCTCGCGCGCGCCCGCGAGAAGGCGCAGGAGGAGGGAGACTTGCAGGAACGCGAAGGGGACCCACATGGCGACGTGGTAGGGGACTTCGCGCCGCGCGACCGCCGGGATGATGACGGGCGCGTGGGCCAGCAGCATGGAGACGACGAAACCAATCGTGATCGCGTGGACGCCGGCGTCGTAGCCGTACCCGTCGAAGGCTGGGGGTGCGACGATCCACATCAGCGCGGGCACGAGCGCCCACGCATACCCGCTCAGCATGCACACGGCGGCCAGGCGCGGCAGGCCCTGCATGCGCACGGTGCCGCGCGCGACGTCGTGCCACGCGGTGTCCACCATGAGGGCACCGAGTGCAAGCCCGATCAGCGGATACCCGACCGTGGGGGAGTAGAGCGCGACGGTCAGGCCCACCATGAGGGCGGTACTCTCGGCGGTGATGCGCCGCTCGGTGGAACCCGACGCGAAGGCGAGACGCGCGAGTTCGACGCGCTCGCCGATGATCGTGACGATCAGGAAGGCCAGCCACCACGGCACCGCGCGCGGCGTCTCGAGGCCTCGCCACCACAGGAGGACGCCGCCCAGCCCGATGAGCGCGCCTATCACCTGGATGAGGACCGCGTGGGTGGCCTGCCTGCGCGCCCACACATAGCAGTAAATGGCGCTCAGCGCCGCCATGCCGAGCGTGATGAGGAAGCCGGGCATCATCCGCTCGGGCGCAAATCCGCTCAGATGGGCGGCCAGGAAGCGCGGGATCGGTAGGCTCGTGAGCGTGGCGTGCGCGCCTTCGTTCACGGAGATGACGATCGCGCTGATGCCGCCGGCCCCGGTCAGCAGGGGAGCGGCGTACGCCCACGCGCGCCGCCCGTCGGATTGCAGGGCGACCGCGCGCTCCAGGCAGATCGCGGTGCCCAGGAACCCGTAGATCATGAGGAGCCCGTGCACGGTCCCCAGGCTCGTCGAGGCGATGGGAGCGAGCGCTCCGAGGCGCACGAGGGAGGCGTCCAGGCCAGCGAGCAGTGCAATACCTGCGAGGAGAAGGAAAGCCAGGCGCGCCTTGGGAAGGGAGGGGTTCGGCGGACTCGTGCGTGGTTTGCTTGACGAGGCTGGGGCGTGCTCGCGCGATCTGCCGTCGCGGGCGGCAGGGCTGGGTGCCTCGCTCATGTGGGCGCTCCTGGTGTCGGTGGGCGGCGTCGGCTCACCGACGCGTCGAACTACCACCACGGTAGCGGCCCGTGCCCCATATTTCTATGGGCAATCGCCGTGAAAATTCTCCCCGCTCGCCTACTGAGCCCAGCGGATAGCACGAAACCCCCAACCCACAGGGAAGGGGGTTTGCAGGACGTGACTTCAGCTTGCCGCTCACGAGTGAGCTATTACAAGGCTCTGGTTCGTCAGGTTTCGAAGTCACCAATCATCCGAAGATGAAAGGCCCATGTCAGCCCTTGTCCTGCCCGTCAGTTTAACAGGCCGGATGGTGCCATCGCGCCTCGTCGGCTCAGCGCGTTTCCCCTGTGATTGCGTGGGTTCTGGCGTGACCGTCGGCGGTGGAGTCGGCGCGACATGACAACGGGGGTAGCGCTCACACACGTGAGCGCCACCCCCAGCAACCCGCGTGAGCGGGCAGCGTCGAGAATCAGCCGTTCAGGGCGTCAGACACAACCTTCTTCGCGGCCTCCTGGACCTCGGCCAGGTGCTCGGCACCCTTGAAGGATTCCGCGTAGATCTTGTAGACGTCCTCGGTGCCCGACGGGCGAGCCGCGAACCACGCGGACTCGGTCGTCACCTTCAGGCCACCGATGGGCGCGTCGTTACCGGGAGCGCGCACCAGTTTCGCGACAATCGGGTCGCCGGCCAGCTCAGTCGCGGTCACGTCCTCGGGAGACAGAGCCGCGAGCTTCGCCTTCTCCTCGCGGGAGGCGGCAGCGTCGATGCGAGCATACGCGGAGGCGCCGAAGCGCTCCACCTGCTCCTCGTGCAGCTGCGAGGGTGTCTTGCCCGTCACGGCCAGGATCTCCGAGGCGAGCAGCGCCAGGATGATGCCGTCCTTATCGGTCGACCACACGGTGCCATCCTTACGCAGGAACGATGCTCCCGCGCTCTCCTCGCCGCCGAAACCGACGGCACCGGACAGCAGGCCAGGCACGAAGTACTTGAAGCCCACCGGCACCTCGATCAGCTCGCGGCCCATGGCGGTCACGACGCGGTCGATGAGCGCGGAAGACACCAGGGTCTTGCCCACGGCCGCGTCCTTGCTCCAACCGGGACGGTGCGTGAACAGGTACTCGATGGCCACAGCCAGGAAGTGGTTCGGGTTCATCAGGCCGTCAGGCGTGACGATACCGTGGCGATCCGAATCCGCGTCGTTGCCGGTCGCGATGTCGTAGGGGGTGTTGCCCTCGGCGTCGGGGGTCATGGCCTCGCGCAGGGACGCCATCGCGTAGGGCGAGGAGCAATCCATGCGGATCTTGCCATCCCAGTCCAGGGTCATGAACGGCCACGCCGGGTCGACCTCGGGGTTGACGACCGTCAGGTCTAGGCCGTAATACTCGCCGATAACCGCCCAGTAGTCGATGGACGCGCCACCCAGCGGGTCCGCGCCGATACGCACGCCCGCCTTACGGATGGCCTCAATGTCGATGATCTGGTCCAGCTGCGACACGTAGAAGTCCAGGTAATCGAAAGGCTTCACGTTCGGGTCGTGCAGCAGCTCAGAGCCGGTGACGCGGGGAACGTCCTTCCACTCGCCCGAATCCAGCAGCTCGTTCGCGCGCGCCGCGATCCAGCCGGTCGCGTCCGTGTCGGCGGGGCCGCCGTGAGGCGGGTTGTACTTGAAGCCACCGTCGCGCGGCGGGTTGTGGCTGGGGGTCACGACGATGCCGTCAGCCAGTCCGTCACCCTCCGTGCGCAGGTTCGCCGGTGCGCCGTTCGCGCCCAGAATTGCGACGGACACGGCGGGGGTCGGCGTGTAGGAGCCGCGCGAATCAATGCGCGTGTCGATGCCGGCGGCTGCGAGGACCTCCAGGGCGGTGCGCCACGCGGGTTCACTCAGGGCGTGCGTGTCACGACCGATGAACAGAGGCCCGTTGATGCCCTGCGACGCGCGGTACTCGATGATCGCCGCGGTGATGGCGATGATGTGCGCCTCGTTGAACTTACCGTCCAGCGAGGAGCCGCGGTGGCCCGATGTTCCGAATGCGACGCGCTGTCCCACGTCGGTCGGGTCGGGAACGATGTCATAGTAAGCGGAGATGACATCGTCGACGTTGATGAGGTCTTCTGGAAGGGCACGTGTGCCAGCTCGATCATGCATAAACACAGTGTTGCACGTTACGTCCACTTCTGTGTAGGTCCGTCCACGCCGTGAAACACGACATCGTTTCATCGTACGTATACGAGGCCGGGGTCGAGTATGCGTAAAACTGCAGGTCAGAGCGTGACTTGTCCCGGCCTCGTCCCTGATTGAGGAATGAACGTGTGGACGTATTCCCAAATGGGGAAAGGAACGTCTATCCTATGAGAGTTCGGTCACCGCAGACCGTGGCTGTTTTGGCAGGAGGAACATCGTGGGATGGTTTGATTCCATCGAACATAACCGTTGGCTGAGCGCCAACATGCAGGCGCTCATCGAAGAGGCCGAGGGGTCCATCGTGGCCACCGGTTTCGCACACCTGGACGCCGATGGCAAACCGGACCTGAGCCGGTCCATTGACCTGGCCGTCACCGGGCGCATGGCCTACATCTTTTCCCTGGGGGCTCTCATGGGCCTGCCCGGCACGCGCCGCTACGCCGACCATGCTGTCAAGTCGCTGACCAAGTACTTCACGGACCCCGTCAACGGCGGCATGTGGTACCAAATCAAAGCTGAACCGGACGAGGAGGGGCATGGTGTCCCCTGGGATGAGGCCTCCCGCGTTAAGTCTCAGTATCACACCGTCTACGCGCTGCTCGGTGTCGCTGCCGCGACCGTCGCCAACCGACCCGGCGCACACGAGCTGCTCGAAACCATGCTCCAAGAGCAGAAGGACTACTGGATCGACGACTACGGCCTCGTGTGGGATCAGTACGACGAGGCTTTCACCGAACCCGTGCCCGTCCATGCCCTCGGCACCCTCATCCATACCATCGAGGCCTACATGGCCGCCGCCGAGGCGACTACCGAACCCGAATGGCTGGATCGCGCCGAAAAGATGACGGCCTTCGCGTACAAGGTAGCGTCCAAGAACAACTGGCGCATCCCCGAGTACTACGACGAGGAATGGCAGCCCAGCCTCGAGGCCGGAAAGCTCTGCAACGACGGACGCCGCTACCACGAAGGCTACGTCACCGGTCACTCCATGCAGCTCGCGCGCTTCGCGCTGCAGGTGCGCGCTGGCCTGCGCTCCACGGGCTGGGCCGTACCCGACTACCTGATGGAGCTGGGCACTGAACTTTTCGAGCGCGCCCGCGTCGACGGCTGGCGTCGCACTGACGGGGCCCCCGGCTTCTCCACTGCCGTCAACGACCAGGGCAATCCCGTCCCTGGCGAAGACGAGCACCAGCAGTGGGTCGTCTGCGAGGGCGTGTGCGCGACCGTCGCCGTACGCCGCGCGATGCTCGATGACGGGCATCGCATCGACGAAGTCGAGCACTTTGAGCACTGCTATCGCTCCTTCGTGGACTACATCCACGATTACCTCATCGCCCAGCCGGGCCGCTGGATCCGCCGCCTCGGTCCCCACAATGAGAGCGTTCAGCCCGCCAAGTCCTCCCGTTGGGATGTCTACCACGCGATTCAGGCGATGCTTGCGATCCGCGTGCCGCTGTGGCCTCCGACGGCCCCCGCGCTCTCGCGAGGCCTCCTCGACCACCCCGAGGAGCCGGCACCCGACAAGAAGTCCTGGAACTTCTTCGGCCTGCGAGGCTGATAGCTGCGATTGGGACCGGACCCGGGGTGCGTGCACCCCGGGTCCGCCTCTTTGTTCACGCTGCGCGGTGAGCGCTGGAGTGATCCCTCAGATGTGGTGTGCGCTCGACCCAGTCTCTCCCTCTGCCGCAGGGTGGGCGGTGCCTGTGCCCGTACCGTCGGCTTCGCGTGTGTGAGTCTGTTCCTGTAGGATGAGGCAGGTCTGGAGGGCTGTCTGAGTGGCCGAAAGAGACGGTCTTGAAAACCGTTGTGTCAGCAATGGCACCGGGGGTTCGAATCCCTCGCCCTCCGCCATGCCGATGCGCTTTCGGGTGTGTGCAGCGGGTGCAGTTCGCGTTCGTAGCAAAAATGTCCTAAAGTAGTCGGCACTGGAGACGTCGCATAGTCCGGTCGAGTGCGCCTCCCTGCTAAGGAGGTAGGGGTGCATAGCCCCTCGCGGGTTCAAATCCCGCCGTCTCCGCTCCCTGCCCCGGGATTCCCTTGGAATCCCGGGGCTTCGTCGTTGCCTGTGCTGCTTGCGCGGGTTCTGGGTGCGGGGTGGATGTGCTTCCTGCGGTGCCCTCCATGTGGACGGGCCTGGAAGGCTCCGGGTTATAGGACACTAGGGTTATAGGGCACAACGTGTTGGTTTTGTGGTGACTTTTCGGCTTGTTGGTGCGGGAAAGTTTGGTGTTGTAGGTGGTCGTGTTTGTCTCTTTCCTGTCACTGTTGCATCGTGGGCGCGTGTGTCTGCCCAGCCTTTGCCGTCAGGGGGGATGTGTGCCTGGCGGGACTCGGTTCAGGCTTCGGTGGCCAGGTTGGGGCGAGGGGAGGATGGGAAATGAACAGGCGGTTAGAGCACCGGATGAAGCCCACAACGTGAGCTAGCTGGGACTGCGGGTAGGATCCTGTGCAGACCCGTGGGTGGAGGCCGTCGCGTTCCTGGATTCGCCCAAATCGCAGACCACCTCACCCAAAACAGCCCATTTTTGCCATTTTTTGGCGAGGTGGTCTGCACTTTGGGCGTGTGTGGCTGCCCCATGGTCTGTGACCGATCATCCGCGTGCGACAACGACGTGGGCTCCAACGTGTCCTGCGTATCAACCAGCTGTCTCGCATGTGGGTCGCCTGTTGCGCACGTTAACCCGCTGTTCCGTACGTGGGCGGTGTTGCCCAGGCTCGGAATAGCGGGTCCACGTGCGGATGAGGGCTTACGTGCGCCGGAATCGCGACGGCGAAGCGGGCTGCGCTGGCAAACAGGTGGCACAACGGTGCTCGGGGTCGCAAGGGCGCGGCCAGCAGCAACGCCGACGCCGAGGCCGTAACAGTAAGGCGGGTCGTAACGGCAAAGTGAAACCACAATGGCGAGGCCGGGACTGGGCCCTGATATCCGGAAGGCTAGCCCCGGCCTCGTCGCGCTGAGCGATAGGCCGCCGGTAAACCGTCAGTAGACTGTCAGCAGACCGTCAGTAGACCGTCACGTAGGTCCCCGATGGGATTGTGTCGTGCAGCCACTTTGCGTCCTCGTAGCGTAGGAGCACGCAGCCGTGGGAGACGTGTCCGCCGAGGGTCCCGTCCATCACGGTCATGGTGCCCTCGTAGTAGAGAATCGAGTGGAACAGGTAGTCGCCGTAGAACTGGGTCCACCAGTACGCCGTGTACCCGTGCCCGAAGGAGGAGCCTCGGTTCTTGATGGTGAAGGTGCCGGTGACGGTCGGGGTGGAGGACTTGCCGACGGAGCAGGGCATGTCGGTGAGTGGCTGCCAGGAGTTCGCCGCCCAGTAGAACGTCATGCAGTGTGGGGCGCTCGTGTCGACGACGACCAGGTAGTTCGTGGGACTGTAGAGGGTCTTCGCGTAGTTCCAGTCGGCCTCGAAGCCGGAGCGGCCGGACACCCAGAAGCCGTCCCACCGGTCGAAGTAGTTCCAGCTGCCGTTGACCATCGCCCAGGCGGTCGCCATCGCGCCGCCGGAGTCCGGCCTCAGGTAGTACCACTTCGCGCCTTGCTGCAGCCAGCCGGTGGCCATGGCCCCAGAGCTGCCCAGGTAGTACCAGGAGCCGCCGTCGCTGACCCAGCCGGTGCGCATGGCACCGCTGGCGTCCGCGTAGTACCAGGTGCCGCCGACTTTGAACCATCCGGTGGCTATGGTCCCGGATTCGCCTAGGTAGTACCAGGCCCCCGCCCATACCCACGTGGACGTGCTCATCGCGCCGGAGGCATCGAGGTGGTACCAGGTGCCGTCGACCTTGGTCCAGCCCGTTGCCATCGCGCCGCCCGCGTCCGGGTTCAGGTAGTACCGGGTGCCGCCGGAGACCTGCCAGCCGGTGACCATGGCTCCGGAGTCGGATAGGAGGTACCACGAGCCGTCCCGGTACCAGCCGGTGCGCACGCCGTTCTCGGTTGATGCGTACCAGGTGCCGTCGGGCGCGCGGTACCAGCCGACCGGAACGAAGCCGTCGGCGTTGAAGGCGTAGCGCACGCCGCCGACCTCGAAGACTCCGTCCTTGAGCCATGTGCCGTCGGGACTCTCGTAGCGCCAGCCTTCGGCGTGGTGCACCCACTGGGAGGTGACGGGTGCTGGGGGTTCGGGTTCGGCGGGATTATCCGGCGCGGGTTCGGCGGGGTCACCCGGTTCGGGCTGCGCCGGGTCGGGCGTCGGGGGAGCGTCGTCCGACGAGGCCGGGGTGTTCTCGGGCGTCGCGGGGGTGGCCCGGTCGGGGGTGGCTTCGGGCGAGGCAGGGGGTGCCTCGGGCGTGGCTGGTGCGGCGGGTGCGCTCGCACCTGACTGTGCGCCTGATTGTGGGCCGGATTGTGCGGCGTCGTCGGCGTCGTCGGCACCTGCGGCTGCGAGGGGGAAGAGACCGACGCATGCGAGCGCGGTCACCGATGCGACGATGCATCGGGCAAAGCGGATGTGAATCCTCTTCATGATGACACCTCACTGGTGGGGGATGTCTCAATCTTAGGTCCTTGGGGGCCTGGTGGGGGCGCGTGCGGTCGGTGCGTGGGGGTTCTTTGAATGTCTGAGTCGCGGGTCGCGTGCGAGGGTAAAGCGTTGTGTTCCTGCGTAAATGAGGCTTATGATACTTTTATAAAGTTCGTCAATGCTTGCTTGCCCCTAAGGAATGAACCCATGTCCAAGAAGGACGTCGTCATCCCCCTCGTGCCCGCAGCTCTGAGCGCCCTGCTCCTCGCCGGAGGAGTTACCGTGTTCTCGGCCTGCGACCCCAGGCCGGACGGCTCGTGGATGCAGTGTCACCAGTGCCAGAACAGTGTTGTGGCCAGTTCGGCGGGCCTCGTCGTGTTCTTCGGAACCGCGGCTTTCGTCAAGAATAAAGGTGTGCGCCTGGCCCTCCAGGCACTCTCGTTGATCGGCGCGATCGTCGTCTTTTTTATCCCCGGCGTCATTTGCCCGCTGTGCATGATGAAGACGATGCGCTGCCACACGGTGTTCCAGCCCTTCGTGCGCATCATGAGTGTGCTCGTCGCTGGTGGCGGCGTCGCGGCCCTGGTGCACACGTTCAAAAAGGTTCGGGCCTCTCAGGCCTGACACTAGAGCGGTGACACGCGCCCGCCTGTCCCAGGCATCCATCAAGAAGGGGGCCGTCGCACTTGCGGCGGTTTTCCTCGCGTTGACCCTCGGTTTCGTGGTCTACAACCATCAGCGCGGGGAGCGTTATGCGGAGGCGGTGCGCCTGGCCGAGGCCGGGGACGCCTCGGGCGCGTACGCTATCTTCGTTGGGCTTGGGGGCTACGCGGACGCGGCGCAGCGCGGGGCGTGCCTCGTCGAAAAAGACCCGGCAGTGCCCTACCGGAGGGCGGCCAAGGGGGACGTAATCGACTTCGGTTCCTTCGAGCAGGACGGGAACGAGGCGAACGGACCCGAGCCGATTCAGTGGATCGTGCTCGAGCGTTTCGATGATCGCCTCCTGGTCCTCAGCGCCGACGTGCTGGAGGCCCGCCAGTACAACCACGTGCCTTTCCAAGATGTCACGTGGGCTGACTCCGATCTGCGCGCGTGGATGAACGGGGACTTTTTCGCCTCGGCCTTTACTCCCGCCCAGCAGGGAATTATCCCCTCCGTCCTCAACGAGAACGCGGACCAGTCGATCGCGGGGACTCCGGGTGGCGCGCCTACGCAGGACCGCGTCTTCGCGTTGAGCGAGCAGGAGAGCGGCGTCTACCTGAGCGGCAGCGCGAACCGATCCGATATCGGTGCGGCACCCGCCAGCCAGGCCGCGGCCTCGGGTCCCCTGGCCGTCAGCGAGGACGGGACCGCCGACTGGTGGCTGCGCTCGCCGGGCACCTACGCCTTCGCCGCGCAATACGTCGATACCGCGGGCACTCCGCTGCCCAGCGGCGCGAACGTCGACGTCCTCTACGGGGTGCGCCCCGCTCTGTGGATCGATATCGCCGAGGTCGGCGGAGGTCAGCAATGACGCGTGACCTCACGCTGCGCCTCGTTCCCGTCAAGAACATCCGGGCGCACCCGGTGCGCGCCGCGATCATCCTGGTGCTCGCGCTCGCCCAAGCGGCGTGCGTGTTTGTTGGCCTCGTGGCGCTCGACGGCATGCGCGCGCAGCTGAGCCTGGCCGAGCGCAGGCTTGGTGCCGACCTCGTCGTCTACCCGACGACCTGCCTGAACCAGGTCGATAAGAGGCAGCTGAGCATGCTCGGCACCCCCGCCCAATGCGACCAACCGCGCGCGGCCCTGTCGCGCATGGACGCCAACGAGGACATTTCGGCCGTCACCGTCCAGCTCGCCATCGCGGACACGCAGCCGGACGGGACGCCCCTGTGGATCGTCGGTTACGACCCGGCGACCGACTTCGTTATCTCCCCGTGGATTGCCGAGGGTGAGGGGACAGCGCCCCCGGCGGGGACCGTCGCGGTCGGTGCCGCCGTGCGCCAGGATCCGGACGGCCAGGTCACGCTCTTCGGGAAGCAATGGCCGGTCGGCGCACACCTGGAAGCAACCGGCACCGACACGGATACCATCATCTTCGTCACCATGGACACGCTACGCCAGGTCATCGCAGCCTCCACCGAATCCGGCGTCGACGCCTACGTCTCCCTGAACCCCGACCAGGACTACACGGTCGCCCTCGTGCGGGTCACCAATCCGAGCGACGTCGGCGCAGTGACCGAGTGGATCAACCTCTACGTGCGCAAAGTGACCGCCGTGCGCTCCGATGTCGCTGTCGCAGCCACGGCCTCGGACGTGAGCGCCCACCGAAGCGTCCTCCTCGGCATCCTCGGTGCCGCCTGGCTGATCCTGCTCGCAGCCCTCATGGTCGCCCAAGCCACCCTCATGAACGAACGTCGCCACGAAATATTCGTCTGGCGATCCATCGGAGCCTCACGCGCGACCATCGCCCGCGTCATGACCGCCGAATCCCTCATCGTCCACGCGGCGGGCGCGCTCGCGGGCGTCGTCGTCGGAGCCGCCGCCCTACCCCTGCTCGGTGATGCCCCCGCGCTCGCAGCGCTGACCACCCCGGCCAGGTCGGCACCCCTCGCGCTCATGACCGTCGCCCTGCTGGTAGCCTTCGGCGTGGCCGGAACCCGCCTCGCGCTGGCGCGGGTAAGCCGCGCCGCGCAGGGAAACAAGCTCGCGCCGATCTAGGCGCACGACAGGAGGACACACATGCTTTCGCTCGCGCGACTGCCCTGGATGAACCTGCGCGGCTACCCGGTGCGCACGGGGACCCTCGTGGTCTTCTCAATGCTCATGACGATGGCGATGTTCGGCGGGACCATGCTGGTGTCGGGTATCGACCGGGGCCTGCGAACCGTTGAGTCGCGCCTCGGCGCGGACATCATGGTGACGCCCGCGGACGCCGACGACTTTGACCCGCAGGCGTTCCTGGTGGGTGCCGAACCCTCCTACTTCTACATGGACGAGGCCACCCGCGACCAGGTCGCCGCCGTCGACGGCGTCGAGGCCGCGTCCGCCCAGCTTTTCCTGGCCACCGCCCGCGCCTCGTGCTGCTCGGGACGCTACCAGGTCATCGCATTCGACCCGGCGACGGACTTCACCATCCAGCCGTGGATCTCTGACACGGTGGGGGCCTTGGACCTCGGCGACATGGAGGTCATCGTCGGCGCGAACGTCGGCGTGGCGGACCCGGAGAAATTCTCGCTGTTCGGCAACAAGCTGCGCGTCGTCGCCCAATTCGACACCACCGGATCGACGCTGGATAACGCGGTGTACGCCAACTTCGATACCGCGCGCATCCTCATCGATTCCTCCCTGGACAAGGGCCTCAACAAGTACACGACCCTCGACACTGGCCACATCATCTCTTCGGTCATGGTGAGGGTTGCGCCCGGCCGTGACGTCGATGCGGTCGCCGCCGACATCCAGGCGAGTGTGCCCGGGGTGAGCGTGACGACCTCGATGACGATGGTCAGTGGCATCGCGCGCTCGCTGGAGGCGACCTCGCGCACGGTGACGGTGCTGGTGGCGCTCGTATGGGGCGTGGGCGTGGCGATGATCACCCTGATCTTCGTCCTGATGATCGTCGAGCGTCAACGCGAGTTCGGCACGCTCATTGCCCTGGGCGCGCATAAGGGCCTGGTCGCGCGGATCGTCGTGTCCGAGTCCGTGGCCGTGAACGCGGTCGGCGCGGGCCTGGGCGTCCTCGTTTCAGGGGTTCTCATCACCTCCTTCTCCGGGCTCGTGAGACAAACAATTGGCCTGGGGTTCCTGATCCCCTCCCTCCCCGTGATCACCAGTTTGGCGGCGGGGACTGTGGCCGCGATGGGTCTGGTCGCCCTCGTATCATCGTGGATAGCGCTGCGCGCCCTGAATACGGCGGATGCCAGCGCCCTACTCAAGGAAGGCGAGTGACATGCTCATTGAAGCGACCTCCCTCACGAAGGATTTCCCCCGTGCCCGCAAGGGGAGCCGTGTCTTTACTGCGGTGGCACCGCTCGACCTTGCGCTGGAGGCGGGGCAGTTGACCGTCATCACCGGGCATTCGGGCAGCGGTAAGAGCACGCTGCTGTCCATGCTCGCGGGCATGCTCCCGCCCACGGCCGGCACGGTTCGGCTGGGGGAAGCGGACCTGTACGCGATGCGCGACGAGGAACGCTCGCGCTTGCGTAACGAGCGCATCGGTCTGATCCCGCAGGGGCACACGGCGCTGCGCAGCTTGAGCGTGCTCGAGAACGTGCTGCTGCCTTCCGTGCTTTATGCCAAGGCCGAGCCACCGCGGGTGCGCGCCGAGGAACTCTTGGGTGCCGTGGGGCTGTCCGATCTGGCGGACGCACGCCCCAATGAGTTGTCCGGCGGCGAGCTGCGCCGCGTCGCCGTGGCCCGCGCGCTCCTCATGAACCCGAGCATCGTCCTGGCCGACGAGCCGACGGCCGGCCTGGATGCCGAGAACGCGACCACCGTCCTACGCCTCCTGCGCGAGGCAGCCGATGGGGGAGCAGCCGTCCTGATCGTCACCCATGAACCCGAGGCACGCCGCTACGCGGACCGCACCTTCGCGATGGACGGCGGTCACCTCTCCTCGGAGCAGGCCTCGTAGGGGACGAGGCCGTGGTCGCTTCAGTGTTCCTGTGCCCTGCGGGCCTACATTGTTAGTGTCGAGGTTCCAGCCGGCGCACTGGCCATCGGCGCCAAGCGCCGCCGCGAACGCCGGGACGGCTAACGGGTACCACGACTGACACCAGGTAACCCCAGGCAGGGGCGCGAGACCACCACGGTCCCGCGCCCCTGCCACATCTCTCCCACCACACCACACACCGATCGCAGGGGAGCGCATACTCAGCGACGGACTCGTCGCTGAGGGCGGCTGTGGAACGCGCGGCGCGGGACGCAGACGGCGGTGGGACCAACTAGGCTTGGAGGGTGACCACAGCACTGTATCGCCGGTATCGCCCCGACACCTTCGACCAGGTGATCGGGCAGGAGCACGTGACGGAGCCTCTGAAGGCGGCGCTGCGCGCGAATCGCGTCACGCACGCGTACCTGTTCTCGGGGCCGCGCGGATGCGGCAAGACAACGTCCGCGCGCATCCTGGCGCGCTGTCTGAACTGTGCGCAGGGTCCCACGGATACCCCGTGCGGTCAGTGCGAATCCTGCCGCGAGCTGGCCACCGGCGGCCCCGGTTCGCTCGACGTCGTCGAGATCGACGCGGCCTCGCACGGCGGCGTCGATGACGCGCGTGACCTGCGCGAGCGCGCCACCTTCGCGCCGGTGCGCGACCGCTACAAGATCTTCATCATCGACGAGGCCCACATGGTCACGAACCAGGGCTTCAACGCGTTGCTCAAGCTCGTCGAGGAGCCGCCCGAGCACGTCAAGTTTGTTTTCGCGACGACGGAACCCGAGCGCGTCATCGGCACGATCCGCTCGCGCACCCACCACTACCCGTTCCGCTTGGTCCCGCCGGACGTCCTCGGCCCGTATCTGACGACCCTGTGCGCCGAGGAACACATCAGCGTGGGAGAGGGTGTCCTGACCCTCGTCATGCGTGCGGGCGGCGGCTCGGTGAGAGACACCCTCTCGGTGCTCGATCAGCTGATGGCCGGCGCGATCGACGGCCAGGTCACCTACCAGACAGCGGTGGCGCTGCTCGGGTACACGGATTCCGCGCTGCTCGACCAGTCCGTCGACGCCCTCGCGGGTGGTGACGGCGCTGCGGCCTTCCGTGTCGTCGAGCGCATGGTCGAGTCCGGCCACGACCCGCGCCGCTTCGTTGAGGACCTCCTCCAGCGCCTGCGCGACCTGCTCATCATCGCAGTCGCCGGCGACGGCGCGCGTGATGTCCTGGCCGACACTCCGCAGGACCAGTTCGAGCGCATGCAGCGACAGGCCCAGAATTGGGGGCCGCACGGCCTCTCCCGCGCCGCGGACCTGACCGACGAGGCCCTGCGCGCCACGACGGGCGCGACCTCACCCCGACTCCAGCTCGAGCTCCTCGTGGGGCGTATCCTCGTGCCCGCACCCACCGCCGCACCCGCACCGGGTCCCGTCCAGGGTATGGTCGGAATGACCGGTGGGGGAGCGCCGCGCCAGGTGTCCTCCGTTTCGTCGTCCGAGGCCTCCTCGGGTCGTTTCGGCGCTCGCGAGGCACGCGAGGCCCTGGCTCGTAAGAAGCAGGAGCGCGCCGAGGCCTCGGCCCCCGCCGCGCAGACGCCCGCGTCGCCTGCCTCGTCCGCACCCGCGCCCCAGGGGATGCCCGCGTGGGGGAGCGGCCCCGATTGGGGTTCCGCGAGTCCTGCGCCTCGTTCGTCCGAGGCCTCTCAGGAACCCGCGCAGCACGCGCCGGGGGAGCGACTCTCAGGGGGGCGCGGCGAGCGCCCCGTAGGTGATCGAGCTGAGCACCCCGCGAACGAGCGGTCCGCTCGCGAGCGCGGCGAGCGGTCCTCAAGCGACCAGCACGAGTGGGGTCGCAGCGAGCGCTACGATCAGCAGGGTGGCGCACGCCAGGGCGAACGCGCTCCGGCGCAGCATTCGGGCGGCCAGGCGACGCGCCAGCAGGGCCGTCCTGAGGTCCCCGAAGGCCGCGAGGCCCCCGCGCAGCGCCCCGCCCAGCCGCGACCCGACGCGCGCAGTCACGAACCGGTGCGCCGGGAAGCTCACGACCAGGAGCGAGCGAACCGCGACACTTCGGCCTCCCTGACCCCCGGAGGCCGCGAGGCCGACATGCTGCGCGGACGATGGAACGAGGTCGTCGAACGACTGTCCTCGATCAGCCGCGTCACCTGGTCGATGGTCGGCGGCAACGCGCAGCTCGGAGCCGTGGATGGCTCCGCCGTGGTGCTGCTATTTCCCGTCGAGGCCATGGTTAACGCATTCTCGCGCGGCTCCCGCGCTGCTGACGTCGAGAAGGCCGTCCGCGAGGTCACCGGTCTGACCGTTACCGTGTCCGCGCAGGTGGGGCAGGCCTTGGGTGGCCCGGCAACGACGGGTCCGTCGGCGCAGGCATCGCGCTCGGGCGGTCAACCGCGTCAGCCCCAGCGCGGAGGATGGGTCTCGGAGCCGCCCCCTTTTGACGAGGCCGCCGCGCAGGCGGCATACCACGAGGACCCCGCGCCCGACAATGACGGCGGGTGGCCCGAACCCGCGCGAGCACCCGAACCTGCTCGCACGCACGAGCGCACGCCGGAACGTGCGCCGGAACGCACGCCGGAGGAGTCGGCCTGGCCGGCGACCGCGGCGGTGATCCCCCTGCGCCGAGAGACACCGCGCGCAGAAGAACAACACTGGCAGGACGCGCCCGACACGTTTGGTGAACCCGCCTCGTACGAGAGCGCGTCAACGCACGAGAAGCCTGCTGCGCCCGAGCGACCAGCGTTGCCCGAGAGAGCCGCCCGAGCCCTCGCCCAGGCGAGTGCGAAGGCCCCCACCCGCGACGAACACCCGAGTGCCACGACGACAGCACCGGTCGCGCCACGCAAGCACTCCTTCACGGTCTTCACCTACCCTGGCGACCCGGACCCCGCTGACGAAGCGTCGGTCGCACCCGCGCAGGCTGACAGCGCGGCCCCGGCCTCGTCCCCCGTCTTTGACGATGCGCCCATCGAGTCCGCTGCCTACGCGTCGGCCACGCCGACGGGGTGGGGCGACCCGGCTGCGACCCCCGGAGGCGCGCCCGTCTCCTTCGACGACGGCGCGGATCAGTGGACGCCGCCGGAGGAACCGACGCACAGCGCTACCCCGACCTCGCAAGACACTGCCCAACAGGAGGTATCCCCGCAGGAATGGGCGGCGCAGGGAGCCGACGCGTCAGGGTGGGCGTCGCAGGACTGGTCACCGCAGGCCCCGCAGGAACCCGCTGAGCAGGCCGCTGCCCCGCAGCCCCCCTCGTGGCTGGCAGCCGCGCCCGAGCCGATGCGCCCGGCTGCCCCGGATTCTCAGGTTGCCGACGCCGACGTGCCCGCCCAAGCGAGTCCCGGTAACCCCCTCACCGGCCGCGCCGCCGCCGAGGCCGCCCTGCGCGAGAAGGCCCAGTGCGAAGCCACCGTCGCCTCGACCCGCACTCACGCGGCCGACGACGACAGCGCCAGCATCGACGACGAAAACATTGAACACTCGCAGACGATCGGCCTGGCTGCGGTCCTGGAGATCCTCGGCGGACGGGTCATCGAAGAGAAGATGACCGAGGGAGGATACTGACATGTACGACGGTGCCCTGGCCGACCTCATCGACCAGTTCGGACAACTGCCCGGCATCGGCCCGAAGTCCGCGCAGCGCATGGCCATGCACGTCCTGGACGCGGAGCCCGATGAGGTCGCGCGCCTCGTTGACGCGATCAACGCCGTGCGCGGGCGCGTGCGCCACTGCGACATATGCGGCAATCTCACGGAAGAGGACCAGTGCTCCATCTGCCGCGACGCGCGCCGCGACCCTAGCGCGATCTGCGTCGTCCAGGAACCGAAGGACATCCAGGCGATCGAGGGAGCACGCGTCTTCCGCGGGCGCTACCACGTCCTCGGAGGCGTCATCGACCCGATCCACGGGGTGGGGCCGGACCAGCTGAACATCGCCTCGCTCATGAGCCGCCTCGCCGACGGGACGGTCACCGAGGTCATCCTGGCGACCAACCCGAACGTCGAGGGCGAGGCGACGGCCGCCTACCTCGCGCGCATGCTCTCCACGATGGGCGTCGAGACCTCGCGCCTGGCGATGGGCCTGCCCATGGGCGGCGACCTGGAGTACGCGGACTCGGTGACGCTGGGCCGCGCGCTTGAGGGGCGTCGCCGCCTCTGATCCGTTGTCGACGAGGCCGGAGCTGCCTCACGCTCACGCCGCGCGCAGGGGGGAGCAGTCTCCCGGGCGACGGAGCGCAGCGCAGCGATGCCCGTGACCTGCCCTGTTTGTCGCCTCCCAGGCCGTGTGTTCTGCTCACGGTGACGCACGTGTGACACAATCGTAGGTACCGCGCTGCGAGAAGACGAGGAGGCCATGATGGTGACCCAGGCGAATGGCGGGGTGCCCCGTGTGCTCGTTGTTGACGACGAGGCGATGCTGGCGGACTTGCTCGCGCAGGCCCTGCGGCACGAGGGTTGGGAGACGGCCACGGCTAAGGACGGGCTGGATGCGCTGGCGAAGGCGTCGAGCTTCCACCCGGACATCGTGATCCTGGACGTACAGATGCCGCGCATGGACGGACTGGAGACGCTGGCGCGTCTGCGCGCTCGTGATCCGGAGCTGCCGGTCCTCTTCCTCACTGCGCGTGACGCGGTCGCTGATCGCGTGCAGGGGTTGCGCGCTGGCGCGGACGACTACGTGACGAAGCCCTTCGACTTGGACGAGGTGGCTGCCCGCGTGGAGGCCCTGCTGCGCCGCGCGGGACGCACCCAGCAGACGGTGTCAGCGGTGCTGCAGGTCGCGGACTTGACCCTGGATGTGGACTCCCATGACGTGCGTCGCGGCGGGGAAGAGATCACGTTAACGAACACTGAGTTCGAATTGCTCCGGTATCTGATGGAAAACGTTGGAATTGTCCTATCGAAGCAGAAGATCCTGGATGCCGTGTGGAGCTACGACTTCGGCGGCCAGGTGAACGTCGTCGAACTCTACATCTCCTACCTGCGTAAGAAGATTGACGCGGATCGCCCGGCCCTCATTCGCACGGTTCGAGGTGCCGGCTACATCCTGCGGGAACCCCAGTGACGAGGCGTCCTTCCTTGGCCGGGCGGCTGTCGCGCGCGCTTGCTGCGTGCGTCGCGCTCGCGCTCATTGTCATGGTGGCGGCGTCCACGCTGGTCATGCGCTCCTGGATGCTGGCCAATATGGACTCCGAACTGCATCGTCTCTCGCAGCGCGCCGGTGAGCGCCTGGCCGTCGAGGATGCGCCGGACGACGAGGTGGATACGGACGATGATTCCGACGATGATTCCGACGAGGAATCCGACGACGATTCCGACGATGACGGTGCCCGCACGACCCTGCAGTCGAGCGGCCATGCTCCTCGTCCCGGCGGGCCGCTAGTTCCTGGTGGGCCTAAGGGACACGGGTTCGGCGGCGCCGGCATCGCCGAGGGCACCCTTCAGTACGTGAGCGAGGACGGCGAGGCGGCCGGCGCGGTCGTTTCGAACTTTTCGGTGACCTACCTGAATGCGCCGGCTCTGGCGATTCTGGCTGCTGTCCCCGCGGATGGGGGTATGCACACCGTGCGCCTGAAGGGAATGGGAACGTTCCGTGTGACCGCGCGCGTGGTCGAGGGGAAGACCGTGCTCGTCGGCATCCCGATGGACAGCATTGATGATGTGGTCTTGATGCTCGTCGGGGTTGAGATAGGTCTGTCCCTCGTCGTCGCGATTGCGGCTGGGTTCGCAGGGCGCGCGTGGGTGCGCCGCGAGCTGCGCCCGCTCGGCGTCGTGCGTGCGGCGGCTGCGGATATCGCGAGCCGTGACCTCGCCGATGAATCGGGAAACTTGACGCGGGTCGGCGAGGAAACGACCGCCGGCCCCGTCGAGGTCGCGGATGTCGCGGGTGCCCTCAACTCGATGATCGACGCCGTCGAGGACGGTATGGAACGCCGCGCCCGCAGCGAGGCGAAGCTCCGTCAGTTCGTCGCCGACGCCTCGCATGAGCTGCGCACGCCGCTCGCGTCGGTTCAGGGATACGCGCAGCTCGCGCGCCGCGATATTGGCGAGGCCTCCCGCACTCAGGCGCTCGAGCGCATCTCTTCGGAGGGGGCGCGCATGGCCTCCCTCGTGGAGGAGATGCTGACGCTCGCTCGACTGGACGGCAACCGAGCTCTCACGTGTGATCGCGTCGACGTCATCCCCGTGATTCTGGACGCTCTGTCCGACGCGCACGTGGTCGCCCCCGACCATGCGTGGGAGCTCGGGGAAGCCGTGGGTGCCCCGGTCCTCGGCGACGAGTCCGCCCTGCGTCAGATCCTCACGAACCTCCTGGCCAACGCTCGTGTTCACACGCCCGCGGGCACGCGCGTCGTCGTCTCTGTCCTTCGGAGCAGGGACGAGGCCGTGGCCGCCTCCGCTGCTCCCCGCGGCCCCGCGAAGGGGCGGGGGAGCGCGACGGGTGCCCAGGCCTCGTCGATGATCACGATCCGCGTGGCAGACGATGGACCCGGCATCCCGGCTGACATTCGCGACCGCGTGTTCGACCGTTTCGTGCGCGGCGACTCCTCGCGCACGCGCGACGGGCGCGGCTCGTCGGGTTTGGGCATGTCGATTGTCGAGTCCTTGGCGCGCGCCATGGGCGGGTCGGTGCGGCTGGTTGACAGTGAAAAGGGAACTGTCATCGACGTGACACTGCCCGCGGCGTAAAGTGAGTGCGAATGGGTGTGTACCGTCCGGCGTGCCCCGGCCTCGTGCCGCTTTCTAAAGACTCGCCAGACGGAATCGAGCCGCCTGACTGGCCCCGACCTCGTCCGTTGTGTGTGCCCGCTCGCAGTCGCGCGTTCAATGTCACCCCCGTTTACCCGTTCATATACCGGAAGTTCCCAGCGGGATCGCGCGAGCGCCGTAGGATTGACACGGTGGCGTGTGCCGCCCGAATACGTGCAGACCTGCATATACCGATAGAAATGAGGGTCCAGTGGCACTGATCGTGCAAAAGTACGGCGGTTCTTCCGTCGCCGACACCGAAGCCATGAAGCGTGTCGCCCAGCGCATCGTGGACACGCACAACGCGGGACACCGCGTCGTCGTGGTCGTATCGGCCATGGGCGACACGACGGACGACCTGCTCGACTCGGCGGCCGCCCTCACCGACAACCCGCCCGAGCGTGAAATGGACATCCTCCTGTCCGCAGGCGAGCGCATCTCCATGGCGCTGCTGGCCATGGCCGTCAACGAACTGGGCGTTGAAGCCCGCGCCTACACCGGCGCGCAGGCCGGCATTAAAACCGACAGCCACTTCGGTGCCGCCCAGATCATCGGCATGGTTCCCGAGCGCGTCGCCCGCGCCGTCAAGGACGGCCAGGTCGCCATCGTCGCCGGATTCCAAGGCATCTCCAAGGACGACGACGTGACAACGCTCGGCCGCGGCGGCTCCGACACGACCGCCGTCGCCCTCGCCGCAGCCCTCCACGCCGACGTGTGCGAAATCTACACGGACGTCGACGGCCTCTTCTCCGCCGACCCGCGCATCGTCCCCAAGGCCCACCGCCTGCGCACCCTCACCCAGGAAGAAACCCTGGAAATGGCCGCGCACGGTGCCAAGATCCTCCACCTGCGGGCCGTCGAATTCGCCCGCCGCTACGGGGTCCCCCTCCACGTGCGTTCCTCGTTCTCTGAAAAGAACGGCACCTGGATCTCCGACGCCCCCGCAAACCCCGAACTCAAGGGCCTCGTGCCCGACGCCGCCCTGAAGTCCCCAGAGGAAAACGCCATGGAAAAGCCCGTCATCTCCGGCATCGCTCACGACCGCTCGCAGGACAAGATCACCGTCACCGACGTGCCGAACAGCCCCGGCGTCGCCGCCCGCGTCTTCGCTGTCGTCGCCGAGGTCGGTGCCAACATCGATATGATCGTCCAGAATCTGCCGATTTCCGACCCCACGAAGGCCAACATCACCTTCACCCTGCCCGAAGGCGACGCACAGAAGGCCCTCGACGCCCTCGAGGCCCACCGCGACGAAATCGGCTTCAACGAGCTGCGCTACAACCCCAACATCGGCAAGCTCAGCCTCGTCGGCGTCGGCATGCGCACCAACCCCGGCGTCTCCGCGCGCCTCTTTTCCGCCCTGTCCGACGCGGGCATCAACATCGACCTGATCTCCACCTCCGAGATCCGCATCTCCGTCGTCACCCGCCTCGATGACCTCGACCGCGCCGTCAAGGCAGTCCACACCGCCTTCGGCCTCGACGCCTCCGAAACCGAGGCCGTCGTCTACGGCGGCACTGGCCGCTGATCGTTCATCGACGAGGCCCGGGCCGGCTCCGCTGTTTCTGCGCGGTTCCGGCGCTCCCGGTGAGTGTGGTCGGCCTCGTCCCCATAGATTTCACCCAGCGTTCGCCCCGTCGTATGGGCGCGCGCACCAACACAAGGAGAACACCATGAGTGGTTTCAATGTCGCCGTCGTCGGTGCCACCGGCCAGGTCGGCCGAGTCATGCGCACCCTGCTGGAGGAGCGGGGTTTCCCGGTCGAGACGATTCGTTTCTTCTCGTCCGCTCGCTCGGCGGGCACGACCCTGCCGTGGAAGGGACAGGACATCGTCGTCGAAGATGTGGCGACCGCCGACTACTCGGGCATTGACATCGCCGTGTTCTCCGCGGGTGCCACTGCCTCGCGCGAGTATGCCCCCAAGTTCGCGGCCGCCGGCGCGGTCGTCGTCGACAACTCCTCCGCATGGCGCAAGGACCCCGAGGTCCCGCTCGTCGTCTCCGAGGTCAACCCCGACGACGTCGACAACCGCCCCAAGGGCATCATCGCGAACCCCAACTGCACGACCATGGCCGCCATGCCCGTCCTCAAGCCCCTCGTCGAGGCCGCCGGCGGCATCAAGCGCCTCTTCGTGTCCTCCTACCAGGCCGTCTCCGGGTCAGGCCGCGCCGGCGTCGCCGAGCTGACCGGCCAGATCGAAGCCGGCGTCAAGCAGGACCTTCCGGGCCTCGCCCTCGACGGCCGCGCCGTCACCCTGCCCGAACCCAACGTGTACGTCGCGCCCATCGCCTTCGACGTCGTGCCGCTCGCCGGCTCCATTGTCGACGACGGCTCCGAAGAGACCGACGAGGAGCAGAAGCTGCGCAACGAGTCGCGTCGCATCCTGCACACCCCCGACCTGGCCGTGTCCGGCACCTGCGTGCGCGTCCCCGTCTACACGGGCCACACCCTGACCATTCACGCCGAGTTCGCCGGCGACATCACGCCCGACCAGGCACGCGCCTTGCTGGCCGACGCTCCCGGCGTGCGCGTCGTCGACGTCCCCACCCCGCTCGAGGCCGCCGGCCGCGACGAGGTCCTCGTGGGCCGCATCCGCCAGGATCAGGCGGTTGACGGCAAGCGCGGCCTCATCCTGGTCGTCTCCGGCGACAACCTGCGCAAGGGCGCTGCCCTCAACGCGGTCCAGGTCGCCGAGGTCGTGGCTGCGCGACTGCGCTGAATGCTCGGCCTCTCGACTGTGTCGAGTGCCCCCAGCTCTCGACTGTGTGAACTAGTTGCGTGAACGCGCGGCGGCCCTGACGGGCTGCCGCGCGTTTGCGTTGCGTGGCTGCTTGTGGTGCCACTGGTGTTCCGGGTGCCGCGTGGTGTGCTGTCGGGCCGGGCTGCTGGTTGTGCCCGTGGGCGGCGGCCCGTCCGCTCGCCGTCCGCGCCGCGAGCTTCGCTCGGCGCGTCGCCTCGAAGCCCGGCCAGGCCCCGCCGCCGCCCACGGGCACCGCAGCCAGGCCCACCGGTCCCTCCGGTGCCCTTCGCACCAGTGGTGCCAGGTTGCTGATGTGCGGCTCGGCGTGTAGGCTCGAAGCCCGGCCAGGACCCGCCGCTACCGCGCAGGTGTCGCGTCCAGACCTCACTTGCCGCATTGCTGAGACCGCACCCAATTTCACACGTAGTTCCCCTGCGACTATTTCAAACATTTAATTCAGGTCGTTGGAATTGCAACGTTTTCTGACTTTGTTGGAACTTTGCTCAATCGAATTACGTGCGACTTTTCTGGGGGGGCTTGGCCCCACCGCCCTGACAATTTCGCATGCAATTCCCTCAGATGAGCTTCGTTGCGTGAAGCTGGATCGTTGGAATTCTACGGATTCTACGCTCTGTGGGGGTGTGCTGTGGTGGAATTGCATGCGGAATTGAGGAGTTCCCTTTTCCGTGGTCGAGCTTGTTGCTCAGGGGTATTGCACTACTTGGGTAGGCATTGCACTGCTTAGTTGCCAGTGCAATGTTGTGCTATCTGGTGCATTGGTGCCGTATCTAGTGCACTGCTTCGTCGTGATGAAACCGGTGACACCTTTGCGGGCCCGAGTGAGTGCAGGCTTGAAACCGGTGACACCTTTGCGCGGGGAAAATGCTGGTTTTTCGGGTGTTGAGGGCTCGCAATGGTGATGGCGGTTTCATTGGTCAGCTCGGGGAGGCGCGCAGTGGTGTCGTCGGTTTCAACAACTTGCTACCGAAGGAGAACATTGGTGCCGGCGGTTTCACGTGGACAATGTGAGTGCGTCGTAATGACCTTGACCGTTTTGATTTCGAGTAGTTGCCGTGCCGGGCGCGAAAAAGTTTGCCCTGCGCGCTCACAACACCCCAAATTCGGCGTTTTTGCGCTTGCTGGGCGAGTTTTTTCGCGGAAGTGCCGGTGTAGGGGCCGTGCTGGGCGAACTCTTTCGCGCCAACCGACATTGCGCCCGGTCTTGTAGGCGATGCGGCGCCCTCCAAGCCGGAAGTGGTGGGGGTTTGCGCTACATGAAGCCGTCGTACAGTGTGTCGCCGGCGTGTCGGACCCCCCGTGTAGTGCAATTCCCCCATCGGGTGGCGGTCAGGTCGCGACTCGAGGTGGTGCGGCACCCAAAGTGCAGACCACCTCGGAGAAAAGTGCTGAAAACGGGCCGTTGCGGGAGAGGTGGACTACGCCTTGAGCATGTGGCCTCTGACATGGCGCATATGCGCAGGTGTCCTGGCATTGAGTGAAGTATTCGGCTGGACACGCAATGTGCAGAGTCCGGTTTTATCCCCCGCCTAATTCTACAATGTAGCTGTGTTTGACAAACTTTTTTCGCGCTTCGTTCGGGCATCTAATGGCTCTGCTATCGGTCCGTGGAATCAACGTCGTGTTGGCAACTTTAGATTATGGATCGAAAATCGTGAGCACCTTCGTATTGACCACATAAAACATGGGCTCAAAGAAGAAACCTTGGCACAATGTAGTTTTCGTGTTTGCGGCAGCCAAGTTACCGTCACTCGATTGAAGGTTGCTCATTGTGCCCGTCGTGTTGGCTGGGGGACAGAGCTTATCCTCGAGCTGCGTCGGAGGTTTCCGGATCATCAGATTGGTGTCTCTGGGATTGAGATTGACCCTAACGGGATTGCGTTCTGGAAGAAGCTGTCTGATGAGGGTATCGTTGTGGCTAGTGAACTAGCTGATTGCGAGAAGGTGCTCGAAATGCACCGTCAGGCACCGGCATCTTTCTGTCAGGAAAGTTGGCAGCCTTCCGTTCGAGCAACCGATGCTGCGCGGATGCTGAAGGCTGAATATGATCGACTGTCGTCAGTAGCTCAGAGTTGAGTGCTTTTTGTCATCATGCGAGCCTGTGAGGCTCCGGATGAAAAAGATGCTTCTCGGGGTCTGGCTTCATAGTTGCCGCGTGAGGCTGGTGTGCCGGGCGTGTGCGCGGCAGTTCAGGGGTTATAGGACAAAACGTGTTGGTTGAGGGGTTAGTCCCAGGTGTTGTGGTAGGGGGGTGGTGTGGTGGAGTTCGTTGAAGCAGATTGCGTCGCCCCAGCCGGGGATGGTGCCGGTGGCTTGGTGGTTTTGCACGGCTTGTTGCCAGGCGTTTTCGAGGTATGTGTCGGTGGGCATGGTCGCCAGGATTGTCGCTGCTGGTTGCGGGTGGGCTGAGTGGGTGTAGCACCACCAGAACAC
>ERZ1699257.56-NODE-56-length-47572-cov-4.890083_pt1 | contig 47572 bp, 44 predicted proteins | sample MGYA00581521_ERZ1699257 | MGnify/ENA primary metagenome ERZ1699257 (study PRJEB42319, sample SAMD00040330) | human oral metagenome | material: saliva | host: Homo sapiens | study: EMG produced TPA metagenomics assembly of PRJDB4115 data set (Metgenomic analysis of... | reverse complement strand
GCCCTCCCCCGCGCCGAGGGGGGCTGGGAGTGTGTGGGCGAGGGCATGATCGGTGCCTACGTAGATCGCACGGTCTCACGCATCTCATCCCTATCCGACGCCGCGCACGTGCCCACACCCGTATCCGTCGAGGACCCCACGGGCCTCCTGACCTCCCTGCTGGAACGCCTGGGCGTCCCCATTGACGAGGCCGGGGCGGGCTTGTCACTGCACGTGTGCTGCGAGGGACGAACGCTTTGTTCTTCTCTGTCCGAGGAGCAGGTGCGTACCGCCCTGGGTGAGGCGCTGGCAACGAGTCCCGTGATCCCGGCGGGCCGGGGACTGTACTGCGTGGATCCGGCCTTCGTCATGGACGCCGACGCGATCAGTGCAGGCGCGGCCCTCGCGCTCCTCGCGCCGCGCTAAGCGGTAGGCCGAGTTACGTCCCCATGAGGTGAGGACAAGGGGACGCAGATGTGCATGCTCACCCGTAGTCTGCGCGTATGAGTGAGAACACCCCGACGATTGGGCGATCACGGGTGCGAAGATTAACACGTACCGTCAGGTTGGCAACGCGTTCCCACCGCCAGTTGCCCGCGCGGTGGCATCGCAATCGCCTCTGCTCTCAGGGCAGACAGTCGTGGGCAGGAGGCTGTCGCATGAGCATCAATCTCCTCGACGAGCGTCGGTTCTTCCACCGTCATCGACGGTCAACGTCTGCGTGACATCGCCGATTTACCCCTCGACTTGGCGATCTAACGACGCACCCCTGGCGCGAACAGTGGTGCCCAGGCGCTCTCGCGCCCGGGCACCACTCACAGCACATTTCAACTCACACGTCGAAAGGCGTGGAAATTACCATGCCGCCCGTCTCGATCTGACCGGCCATGTCGGACAGGCCCAGCTTCAGGTCAGAAGACAACATCGGTGTGTAGGCACCGAAGCCGGTGAGGATCACGCCGCCGGACACCAGCGACACGGGGACAGTCGATGCAGGCGCGCCTGCCGTGGCATCGGAAATGAGCGTATCCATTGCCGCGGAATAGTCGAGAACAATACCGGTCAGCACGGGCGCTCCAATAGACGAGCGCACCGCGTCGGTGATCTGGATGTAGCTGAACGAGTCAGAGAAAGACTGCGTGTCGACCTGCTCGACCATCTGCGGACCGGCCTGGCCCGACATGGGCGACTCGGCGGATACAGCCTCGTCGCGGGTCAGACCCTTGAGGTCAGCCTTCGTCAAGCCCGACCAGATGAGACGCACCATCGGGTTACCAGCCGCGGTGACAGCGCGCGCGGCACCCGCGTTGTTCTCCCCCGCGAGGGGCAGAATGATGTCGGCACCCTGCGCGATAAAGTTGGCGGCAGTAGCCTCAACGTTCTCGGCGCTGTCGACAAATGTCCCGTCCTTGGCGGCGTTATTCCAGCCCAGGACGGCGATAGACGTGCCCTTCGCGAGGTTGTAGGCGTCGACGCCTTCCGCGAAGGCATCCATCTGCGACGCGGTGACATTGTCGCGCGACCCGCCGATGACAGCAAGCGTACCCGTCGTGGTCATGCCGGCCGACGCGTAGCCAGCCAGGTAGGCGGCCTCGGAGGCCCTGACGTTGATGACGGAACCATTCTTGAGGGAGGTGGGATTGCCCTTCGCATCCGTGAACGAGGCACCGACGAGCGCGAAACGGACCTTCGGGTTGGCGCGCGCGGCCTCGGAAATAGACGAGGCCGTGGTGGAGTCGGTGCCGACGATCAGCGTGCAGCCGGAGGCCACGAGCGAGGCCGGTGCTGCCTCACCCGATCCGGCCTGATAGGTGATCGACGCATTGTTCGCGGCATCCGCGAGGGCACGCGCGACGGGGTCCGTCGCGGGGTCCGTGTGCGTACTCGAGGTAGCGACGCAGACCTTCGCGGACGCGGCCGGGGTAGCGCCGGGCGTCGGCGAGCATGCGCTCACAGCCAGGGCAGCCACCGTGGCCGTAGTAGCGAAGGCAGCGAGAGTCCGCTTATTCACGTCTCATCCCTTTCGTCGGGGCGTCTTTCTGCCCAACACGGTACCAGCCGAGCCGCGCGCAACGCCGCCCGGGGCGGTGCACCTCACCCGACAGCATACACTCGAAGGCGGCGCGGGATCACCGTGAGTCACGGAGGCACTCGCGTCGCCTGGCGGAAGGCTATCAGAGCAAGTCGGAGCGACCGGCCTCGGCAAGCATATCGACGACGGACTTGACGGCCTGCGCGCGCTCCAGGCGCGTCACGAGGATCGCGTCAGAGGTCAGGGCCACCGCGACGTCGGGCACCCCAACGAGAGCGACGAGCGGGCCATCCTCACCCACGGATCCGTAGACGGCGGCACCCTCAGAGTCGATGCGGATGGCCTCACCGAGGCTGCCCGCGGCGGCAGCAATACCGGTCAGCGCCTCAAAGTCGCCCAGGTCCGTCCAGCCGAGGGCGGCGTCAGCGGGAACGACGGCCACTCCCCCGTCGGCAGCAACGGGTTCAGCGATGGCGTGATCGATGGCGATCTTAGTCAGGTGCGGCCAGTTCTCCTCCAGCGTCGCTTCGAACTGCGGCGTTCCCCACGAGCGCGCAATAGTCTCTAGGCGCGCGTGCAGGTCGGGCATGAGTCGGGCCAGGTGGGAGGCCAGGACACCCGCAGACATGATGAACATGCCCGCGTTCCACAGGTAGCCCTGGGACACGTAGCGGGCAGCAGTGTCCGCATCGGGCTTTTCGACGAACTCGGCGACCCGGCGGGCACGCCCGGCAGCGCCAGCCACCCCAGCCTCGTCCTCACCGGACAGAGCAGGTCCGGGCGCGATGTAGCCGTAGGCGGTCGAGGCCTCGGTGGGCGTCAGCCCAATCGTCACGACGTATCCGTCGCGCGCGGCACCAATCGCGGTTGCAACGGCGGCGCGCAGCAGCTCGGGGCGCGCAATCAGGTGGTCGGCGGCGAACGAGCCGACGATGGCATCGTCCCCAAAGCGCTCGCGCACGACGTAGGCGGCCAATCCGATCGCGGCCATGGAATCGCGCCCCGATGGCTCGATGAGGAGCGTGCGTTCCTGCGAGGAAGCGAACTCGGGAAGCTGGGCGAGTACGCCATCGCGGTGCGCTTGACCGGTCACGATGGTCACGGACGAGGCCCCAGAAGCTAGGCGGTCCACCGTACCCTGCAGAAGGGTACGGCCCGTGCCCGCCAGGTCGAGGAGGAACTTGGGACGGCGACGCCGCGACAGCGGCCACAGGCGGGTGCCGGCACCGCCGGCGGGGATAATCACGTGGAGGTCACTCATGCCCCCAGTATCGCAGATACGACGAGGGAGCGAGGCCAAAACCTCGCCCCCTCACCGGAAAGCGTCTGCTAAGCGGGCCTCACTCGGCGTCGCCCTCAGCGGCAGCCTCTTCGGTAGCTTCCTCAGCTTCTTCAGCGGCGGCTTCCTGGATGGACACGATGACCGTCTCAGCGTCGAGCTCGACCTCCACACCGGCGGGCAGCTTGAGGTCGGAGACGTGCACGGCGGAACCGGCCTCAATGCCATCGATGGAGACCTCGACGTGCTCGGGGATGGAGGTGGCGGGAGCCTTCACCAGGATGGCGAACTCCTCCAGGGAGTGGACGGTGCCAGGGACGGGCTCGCCGGTCACGACGACGGGAACCTCAACGTCGACCTTCTCGCCGGCCTTGACGGCCTGGAAGTCGGCGTGCAGAATGTCGCGGCGCACAGGGTGAACCTGAACGTCCTTGACGAGGGCCAGCTGGGACTTGCCGTCGATCTTCAGCTCAACGAGCGCGTTCTTGTTGCCACGGACGATCAGGAACAGATCGTGACCGGGAACGTCGAGGTGACGGGGCTCTTCGCCGTGGCCGTAGAGAACGGTGGGGACCTTGCCGGCGCGGCGGGCGCGGCGGGAGGCACCCTTACCGAACTCGGAACGCTCTTCGGCAAGCAGGACGGGGTTGTCGCTCATGTGTTTTCCTTCGTTTCTCAGGTCCGGCGTCGGTGTCGGCAGAGTGAAGGAAGCGCTACGCGCATCAATTCAAGCCCTGTCGATAACGGCGGATACGGATCCGCCCTCGCCGGAGCAACCCCAACAGGTTACCTCACGACGAGGGCGGATGTGAAGCGGGAATCCGTCAGTTAAACAGCGATGTGACCGAACCGTCTTCGAAGACCTCGTGAATCGCGCGAGCCAGGAGCGGCGCGATAGACAGGACGGTGAGCTGCTCGAAGCGCTTCTCAGCAGGGATCGGCAGGGTGTCGGTGACGACAACCTCGGCGGCTCCGGACTCGGAGAGACGCTTGGCGGCCGGGTCGGAGAGGATACCGTGGGTGGCCACAACGATAACCTTCTTGGCACCGGCGTTGGTGAGGACGTTGATCGCCTCGGTGATCGTACCGGCGGTGTCGATCATGTCATCGACCAGGACGCATTCCTTGCCAGCGACATCGCCGACGACGCGGTTCGCGACGGCAACGTTCGGGCGAGTCGTGTCGCGGGTCTTGTGAACGAAGGCCAGGGGTGCGCCGCCCAGCTTCTTCGACCACTTTTCGGCAACGCGGATACGACCGGCGTCCGGGGAGACAACGGCCGTGTTGGACAGGTCGACGCGGCCGCGCACGTAGTCCACGAGGACCGGCATGGCGAAAAGGTGGTCGACCGGGCCATCGAAGAAGCCCTGCTCCTGCGAGGCATGCAGGTCCACGCTCATGATGCGGTCGGCACCGGCGGTACGGTACAGGTCGGCCATCAGACGGGCGGAGATAGGCTCGCGGCCCTGGTGCTTCTTGTCCTGACGGGAGTAGGGGTAGAAGGGAGCGACCACGGTGATGCGCTTCGCGGACGCACGCTTGGCAGCATCAATCATGATGAGCTGCTCCATGAGCCACTTGTTGATGTCGCCCGCGATGGACTGCAGGACGAACACGTCGGCGCCGCGAACGGACTCGTTGAAGCGCACGTAAATCTCGCCGGAGGCGAAGTCGTAGGCCGTCACCGGCGAAACCCCACATCCGATTTCCTCGCCCACGGCATGAGCCAGGTCCATGTGAGCTCGCCCAGAAACGAGGACGAGATTCTTTTCTCCAGTGGTCACCAGTCCGCTCATACGGTGGTCTCTCCTTGTGTTGGATCAGGCGCGAGGCGCCACGATCAGTGTGCCGATGGTGCTGTAAGGCTTAACCATCGTATCGGCTGCGACGCAGCCCTGACCGATCCACGCGGCGGGAACCACAGCGCGATCCCCGATTTCCGTATCAATCAGCGTGGCGTTAGGACCGATTTCACAGTTATCACCAACGCGTGTGGTACCCCGCAGGCAGGTACCGGGGTAGATCGTGGTGTCCGCGCCGACCCTCACATCGACATCGACCCAGGTGGAGGCCGGATCGACGATGGTCACGCCGGAACGCATGAGCGCCTCGCAGAGACGCTTGTTGAGCTCCGCGCCCAGCTCAGCGAGTTGGACACGGTCATTCGCACCGGCGCTCTGCCAGTGGTCGGTGAGCTCCAGGGCACCGGCGGTGCGGCCCGCGGGAGCCGCTGCAGCCAGCACGTCGGTCAGGTACACCTCGCCCTGGTCGTTGTCAGTCCCCAGGGAGGACAGAGCATCGCGCAGGAACTGTGCATCGAACGCGTAGATACCCGCGTTGATCTCGTTGATCGCGGCCTGCTCGGGCGTCGCGTCGCGCTGCTCAACGATGGCGGTGACCGTGCCGGAGGCGTCGCGGATAATGCGCCCGTAGCCGGTGGGATCCTCAACGCGCGAAGTCAGGACAGTGACGGCGTGCCCCGCGCCCTCATGGGTGGCGACCAGCTCGGCCAGGGTGTCCGTCGACAGGAGAGGAACATCGCCGTAGGTGACGACAATTGTGCCGGGCGCGGGGGCGACTGCGGCGTCGAGAGCCTCGAGGCCGCACTGGACGGCGCGGCCGGTGCCGGGAATCTCATCCTGGTCGGCGATGATGGCGGCGGGACTTACGCGCGCGATTTCTGCGGCGACAACCTCGCGCTGGTGGCGCACGACGGCGACCAAATGCTCGGGGTCGAGGCCGTGAGCAGCGCGCAGAGCGTGTCCGATCATGGACAGGCCAGCGAGGGGATGCACAACCTTCGGGAGGGCTGATTTCATGCGCGTTCCCTGACCGGCGGCCAGGACGATGACGGCGGCGGGGCGAGACATATTCCTCCTCAAAGGGTTAACAGATCCGATACGGATCTGATCGCTCCGCCCCTAGGATTCGAACCTAGACTAAAGGCACCAAAAACCTCTGTGCTGCCGTTACACCAAGGCGGAATGCGTCCACAGTGATAATACCCGGACCTCATGGGCGCTTTCAAACGCGCCACTCCCCCGCACCCAAACCACCCGCCCCGCCCAGGCCTCGTCCCGTGTGATACTGGAGGCATGGCTGAGAAGAGGACACGCATGAGCGGCTTCGCACGCCGCGAGCAGCTGGTGGCCGTGGGGCGCTCTCTGTTCGCCGAAAAGGGCTTCGGGGCGACCAGCGTCGAAGAGATCGCTGCCCGCGCGAAAGTTTCCAAGCCCGTCATTTACGAGCACTTCGGCGGCAAGGAAGGCCTGTACGCCGTCATCGTGGACCGCGAGGTACAGGCCCTCATTTTCTCCCTCCAGTCCTCCCTGGAGTCTTCCGAGCGTCCACGCCTCATCCTGGAGAACGCGACCCTGGGTTTGCTCGACTATATCGAGCGCAACACGGACGGCTTCCGCGTGCTGGTGCGCGACGCGCCCTCGGATCGAACGGCGGGGTCGTTTTCCTCAATCATGGGCGACGTCGCAACGCGCGTCGAGCACATCATCGCCGCTCAATTCAAGCGTTCGAACTTCAATACCACCTGGTCGCCGCTGTACGCACAGATGCTCGTCGGCCTCATCGCGCAGGTCGGACAGTGGTGGCTCGATGACCGGCGTATGAAGAAGGACGAGGTCGCCGCACACGTCGTCAACCTCATCTGGAACGGCCAGCGCGGCCTGAGTCCCCACCCCACGCTTCGGGTGCGCTCGAGCGACGGACGCTAGGTGCTCCTCGACAGAACATACGACGAGGCCGTGGCGGGTAATCCCTGCCACGGCCTCGTTCGTGTGTGGTGCGCTCAGCGCGCCTCGTAGGAGAGGCAGTCCGCGGTGCCCGCGCCGACCGAGATGGAGGCGGCGGTGCACTCGAGGGCGTTGTTGTGGGCGCAGTCGGCCTTCTGGCAGGCACCAACGAAGGATTCGGCCTTGGCGAGGCCACCCTTGACGGTCAGCGGGATGAAGGTCGTGCAGGAGGTCGAGTAGCCGACGGTGATTGCGGCGGCTCCGCAGCTCTTCTCCTTGTTGTAGGAGCAGTCGAGGACGGAGCAATCGAGGATGCGGGGCATATCTGCCATTGGAGTGTCCTTTACAACGTGGCCCCGTGGGGCCTCTTGATAGCCGGTCGCGACCGGGTTGGCCGCGCTGTTGACTCCAGTGATACGCCTTTTCGCAATATGTGCAAGACAAGCGGTTTTTCGTTGCAATTCCAACACTATGCACCGCGCATGCGGGAACTATTTTCGCGCTTGTATCATCACTAATTACGTAAATAAAACAGGCATTTCTTTTGCGTAATTCGGATAGGTGAGCCTGCACTGTTCATCTTTGCCGCACCTATGGTGGGAGCCGCTTGGCCCCCTGCTTCAACCACCTCACACACCGCACAGAAGCCGCTACGGAGGATCCGCATTCACCCACGGCACCACGGCCTCGTCCATGGCGAGCATGACACAACTCGCCCGCGCTACCGAGGCAGCGCGGGCGAATGCGACCACGAAAACGGAGTCAGGTCACTTCGCGGACCAGAAACGGATCACGACCGTCGTTCCATCGTCGGCCGGCTGCGAGCGCGCCAGATCACCGACGTACGTGTAGGAACCCGAGAAATCAGTCGAGGAGGCGGGCAGATACTGGGGCACGTCACCGGTCGCGACGTTGTAGACCCGGGTATTCCCTTCTTGCGAATACTCCATGTCGCCGGTCAGCCCGACGCCGTCGGCCTTCGATATCCAGTAGCGGTGAGTCGTGCCGTCGGGGCCGCCCTCCTCACCCTGGAACCAATAGAGGCTGAAATCATCCGTCTCCGGGATGCCACGAACAACCGAGCCGTTGACCTGCGCGTAGTTCACGACTTGGCTCTTGGCAGTGTAGCCGGCCTCGTCGTCACGCTTGTTATCGCGCAGCGCAATGCCGCGGGAAGACAGAGCACTCTCGCCGAGGCCAAAGTCGGCGCGGATCTCCTCAGCGTAGGGGCGAACAATGATGTTGTCGGTGACGGAGACGTTGCGAATGTCCCCCTTGACTTCCTGGAAGTCGATCGCGCCGCGCGTATTGCCGTAGAAATCGTTCGTCGTGCCCGAGCGCACCAGCTTGTTGTGAGCGATCGTGATGCCACCATCCGTGTTCAGGTCAAAGTTGTGGCCATCAAACACGGTGTTCAGGCGGATGCCAGCGCCGGAGAAATTGTTGATGAGCAGGTTGTCACGAACGGCGTGGGACTTGCCTCCGAAGATACCGATACCCGAGGCCCGCCAGCCCAACTCGATAGTGTTGCCGACGAAGGAGTTGGCCTCAGCGACACGCGCCTGACTGTTCGTCGAGGTGTCAATACTCGACCAGGAGGCGAGGCCGTCGTCACCATTACCGCGCACGGAGGAGTTACGCACCGTCGAGTTCGCGGTGCCCTGCGCGAAGTTCACGCCGTCCGCGAAGTTGTTGCGAATGCGGGCGTTCTCAATGACCATACCGTCCGTGTAGGTCATCTGACTGGCATCCACGTAGTCGCCCATCCAGAAGCCACACTCGAAATGCTCGACCCACACGTTGGCGACGCGGGTGTTCGCCCCAGCCGATCCGGCGAAGCCCTTGTACTGTGCCTTCTCACCGTAACGGGAGGTCAGGGAAGAAGACATGTAGAAATCAGTCATGGTCACGCCACCCACGCCACGGTTGAAGACGAAGCCGCCACCGCCAACCTGGTCGGACGTGAAGCGCAGATTCGTGTACCACATGCCCGCGCCCCGGATCGTCAGATCGGAATGATCGAGGCCGATCTTTCGTCCCAGCTCCCAGGTTCCCGCCGGGATGTAGACCGTCTTGGAGGAGGTGTTCGCAGCCTCGTTCATCGCCCAGATAAGCGCATCAGAATCATCCACGCCGTCGCCGGGCTGCGCACCCTGGTAGTCGGCGATGCTGACAGCGTCAGCCGGACGCTGAATCTCAGGCAGCGCCTCCTCAAGCTCAATGAAGTCGATGCCGTAGGCATTCTGGTCGTCCCCCACCTTGACGATCTGAATGTGGTCGCCCTTGTGGACCTGGCGGTTTAGCAGGGTGTGAGCCTCGTCGAAACGGAAGCGTGCGCTCGTGGAGGAGGGGGCCTGACTGGGCTCGTCGTACACGTGATCGCCGCCGACGTACTGCCAGGCTGTCTCGGAGGACAGGTCGAGGGTCGCAGTTCAGCAGCGGGTCGCAGCACCCGCCACACCCGTTTTACTCAGCCGCCTCAGCAGCTTCCAACCAGGCCTCCTCCAGCCCGTCAATCTCCCCCAAGATGTCCTGATGCTGCGCGGACACCTTCGTCAATTCTGAGACGGCCGAGGCATCGGTGGCCACCTTGATCGACAGCTTCTCCAGCTTCGCCTCCAGGTTCGAGGCCTCGGCGCGCAGGCGATCCAGCTTACGTTCGATGCGGGCCACTTCCTTCTTGGCCGCGCGCCGCGCCGCCGCGTCACTCACGCCGCCGCGAGCGCTCCCCTGCCCCGCGCTCTCCCCGCCCGAGGCGGCGTCCGCGGGCTGCGCGGCGGAGCGGGAGGTAGAGCCGGCCTCGTCGGCGCGAGTGGAGACGCCAAAAGCCCCGAAGTCACCGGAGGCGCGCATCTGCAGGTACTGCTCGACGCCACCGGGGAGGGCGCGCACCTGGCCGTCGCCAAGGAGGGCGACCTGGTGATCGGTGACGCGTTCGAGGAGGTAGCGGTCGTGGGAGACAACAACGAGCGTGCCCGGGAAGGTGTCGAGCAGGTCCTCCATAGACGCGAGGGTGTCGGTGTCCAGGTCGTTCGTGGGCTCGTCGAGGAGCAGCACGTTGGGCTGACTCATGAGCAGACGCATGAGCTGGAGACGGCGGCGCTCACCGCCCGAGATTTCGCTGATGCGCGTGTAGGCGCGGGTACGCGTGAATCCCATGCGCTCCGTCATCTGGGAGGCGCTGACCTCCTTGCCGTCCACGACGACACTCTGGGCGACGTCGGCGACGGCCTCGACGACGCGCATGTCGGCCAGGGCGTCGAGCTCGTGGGTGTCCTGGGAAAGGGTGGCGACCTGGACGGTCTTGCCGCGCTTGACGCGCCCCGAGGTGGGCTCGAGGTCGCCGCGCAGCAGGTTGAGGATCGTCGTCTTGCCGGCGCCGTTGACGCCGACGATGCCGACGCGCTCGGCGGGGGCCAGGCGCCAGGTGACGCCCTGAAGAATGTCCAGATGCGAGCCGTCGGGGCGTGTGAAGGACACGGAGACGTCCTCAAGGTCGATGACATCCTTGCCCAGGCGCGCGGTCGCCATCTTGACCAGCTCAACGGTGTCGCGCGGGGGCGGCACGTCGGCGATGAGGGCCTCGGCGGCAGCGATGTGGAACTTCGGCTTCGAGGTACGGGCGGGGGCACCGCGGCGCAGCCACGCAAGTTCCTTAGTCAGCAGGTTGGCGCGCTTAGCGGCGGCAACGTCGGCCTGGCGCACGCGCTCGGCGCGGGCCAGCGTGTAGGCAGCGTACGAGCCGTCGTAGATTTCGACGTGCCCGGCGATCTGCGGACGATCACCACCCGGGTCGACGCCGGGAACGACCTCCCAGATGTGCTCGCACACGGCGTCGAGGAACCAGCGGTCGTGGGTGACGGCAAGGAGCGCGCCAGAGGCACCGGGGCGAGCGAAACGGGCGTTCAGGTGGGCGGCCAGCCAGGCCACGCCCTCGACGTCGAGGTGGTTGGTGGGTTCGTCCAGGCACACGATATCGGCGGTGGCCGCGAGGACGCGGGCCAGCGCGACGCGGCGACGCTGGCCGCCCGACAGGGTACCGACGAGCGCGGCGGGGGCGATGTCGGCGAGGAGGCCGGCGTGAATGTCGCGCACGGCCGGGTCGGAGGCCCACTCGTACTCCTCCAAGCCGGGATGAACGGCCTTGATGACCGTGTCCTCGGGGTTGAGGGTGTCCGTCTGGGTGAGGACGGCGACGCGCACGCCGTCGCGCCGGGTCACTACTCCCCCGTCGGGTTCCTGTGTGCCGGCAACGATGCGCAGGAGCGTAGACTTTCCCGCGCCGTTCGGGCCGAGGATGCCGACGCGGCTGCCATCGTCGAGGCCGACCGTGACTCCTTCGAGGAGCTTGCGGGAGCCCGCGAGGGCACCGACGTTCTGTGTTCCGAGCAGGTGCGCCATCAGATGGCCTCCGTCGATTCGATGCGGGCACCACGCGCGGGCCCATGGGTGGGGATGGCGCGCGCGACCGTGGGCGCGTCGCTCAAAGTGGCCGCGAGGGTGTGGGCGTGCTCAGCGTCACGCGCGAGGGCCGCGACGGTCGGGCCGGACCCGGACAGCGTGACGGCCAGGGCACCCGCATCCCTCGCCGCGGCAATCGTGTCAGCCAGTTCGGGGCGCAGGCGCAGAGCGGGGGCCTGCAGGTCATTGACGAGGCAGTGGCGAAGGCTCTCGGGTCCCGCGCACAGGGCGGCAACCTCCTCGGGCGTGGGTTCGGCGAGGGCGGGCGCTTGCTCTGCGTCGACTCGGTCGAACTCGCGGAAAACTGACGGGGTGGACAGGCCCTCGTGGGACAGGAGCATGACCCAGTAGTGCTGGCCCTCCTCTTCCCCTTCGCGCAGGACGCTCATGTGGTCCCCGCGCCCGGTTCCCAGCGCGATGCCGCCCGCCAGGCACGCGGGAACATCTGCACCCAGCGTGCGACCAATCGTCTCCAGCTGATCGGCACCCAGGCCCAGCTCCCACAACTCGTTGCAGGCCACCAGGGCGGCCGCCGCGTCGGCGGAGCCTCCGGCCATGCCGCCGGCGACGGGGACGCGCTTGTCGACGCGGATGCTCAGGCCCGCGGCCGTGGAGGCCCAGGGGCCTGCAGCGGCGAGACGCTGGAGGACACGCGCGGCGCGCACGGCCAAGTGGGTCTGCGGATCCACGTCCGCCATAGCACGGGTCGTCGCCTCGTCGACGCTGCCGTCGGGCAGGTACGCGATTGTCTCAACGCGCACGCCGGGTGCCTTAGAGGTGCGCACGGTGACAGTTTCGCGCAGGTTCAGGGCCTCGAAGACCGTGACGAGGGGGTGGTAGCCGTCGGGCGTGGGTGCGCCCACGCGCAGGGTCAAGTTGACTTTTCCGGGCGCGCTGGCACGCACTTCACGCATGGCGTTCCTTCTTCCTGGATGTATCAGCGGGCTGCGGTCGACGCCGCGAGGGCACCACGGCCTCGGGCCTCGATAACGGCACGCCCCAGCTCGACGAACTCTTCAATCGAGAGGGTCTCTCCGCGGCGCGTCGGATCAATGCCGACGGCGGACAGGAGGGCCTCGGAGGCCTCGGGGCCGCCCGCCCAGTTCTTCAGGGCCGCACGCAGGGTCTTGCGGCGCTGGCCGAAGGCCACGTCGGTGACCTCGAAGGTGGCGCGGCGCAGCTCGTCGTCGCCGCGCGGAGCCTCCAGGCGCGTCAGGCGCACGAGCGCGCTATCCACGCCGGGCACGGGCCAGAACACGGAGCGGCCGATCGTGCCGGCGCGCTCGACCGAGCCGTACCAGGAGGCCTTCACGGAGGGCACGCCGTAGGTACGCGATCCAGGGCCGGCGGCCAGGCGGTCCGCGACCTCGGCCTGGACCATAACGACGACACCCTGGATGGAGGGGAAGGCCTCAAGCATGTTGAGCAGGACCGGCACGGCCACGTTGTACGGCAGGTTCGCGACGAGCTTCGTGGGCGCGGGCCAATCCACGCCGAAGTCATCAACCCCACTGATCTGCGTGGCGTCCATGGTGACGACATGGAAACGATCGGCGGCCTCACTCATGCGGGCACGCACGGTCTCGGGCAGCGCGGCGGCCAGGGGCGGGTCGATCTCGACGGCCCGCACGCGCGCGCCGACTTCCAGGAGCGCCAGCGTCAGGGAGCCGAGGCCGGGGCCGACCTCGACGACCTCGTCGCCTTCTTCGACGCCGCCAGCCGCAACGATCTTGCGCACCGTGCCCGCGTCGTGCACGAAGTTCTGGCCCAGCACCTTGGTGGGGCGAATACCGAGCGCCTCGGAGATGGCCTTCACTTCGAGGGGACCAAGCAGGCCCGTCTCGGAGGGGACGGCACCCTCGGGCAGGGTCGGATCGAGGCGGCGGCGCGAATCGCGCTGGTTACGGGGGGATCGGCTCACGCTGGCAAGTCTAGTGCACGAGCCCCACGAGGCCGGGGCTAGGCACCGTGTGAGGCTCGGTCAGTCACGCGCCGGGTTCCTCTGCAAGCGTCACACGAACCTCGTACGCACTAGCTCGTTCACCAAGGACGGCGTTAACCTGCCCTTTCACTACCTCCTTCAAGCGATTCTGCGCTTTATCAAGCAGGCCTTTTGCGACAGCCTCGTCTTTCGCAGCAGCTTCACGATCCGCCAGGAAAGTGGTCACCTCACCGACCTCTATCTGATTGACGATAGAAAAGGACTGGTCGTAGGTCTCGATAGACGCTGGATCGATGGATGAGGAGAGGATCTCTACCGTGGGGACAGTGACTGTCACAACATGAGCTCCTTCGTCAGCCTGAACTTGAATCTGGCTCACGTCGGTCAGCCCAGCCTTCACCTCGCCCGAATAAGTGATGAGGTAATGAGCGCTGGTACCCGGCACTTCCATACCGAAGAACTTGGTTCCTTCCTCGGAGTATTTGCCCACCTGAGTAAAAACATACGACTCGGTTGCGAGTTCACCAATATCCGCAAAAGAGTTCTTCACGAGGGTCGTATCCACCGTGACGACAGGGGCAGTCTCCTGCTGCGACGCACCGAAACCAAGCATCGGCCCAATGTTCGCTCCACCAACAAAGCATACGGCGGCAACGATAACGACCGCACCAGTTGCAAGAATGCCCTTCAACCTCATACTGACCTCACTGACAGAAAAAGAACAGATGGTAAGTGATCTAATTCGCCAATTCTAGGGTAATCATCGAAAGAAGACAAGCCCGTGCGTTAATCAAGCAATGCCGCAGGCACTCCGCATTCACGACCACCACACCAACAGGCACCACCACCACGCCTATGACACACAAAGGCGGGTCCGGCAACTCTCATTGCCGGACCCTCCCTCACAGCTTCAGGCTCAGTACCAGCCCACCGCGTTGGAGTGCGCCCACGCGGAGCAGGGGGTACCGTAGCGGCCCTTGATGTAGCCGATACCCCAGTTGATCTGGGTGATCGGGTTGGTCCGCCAGTCCGCGCCAGCCGAGGCCATCTTGGATCCCGGCAGCGCCTGCGGGATGCCGTAAGCACCCGAGTAGGCGTTCTCGGCGTAGGGGTTCCACTGCGACTCGCGGTTCCACAAGAGGATCAGGCACTGATACTCGCTGTCACCCCACCCCTGAGCCGAGACGATAGGCCTGGCCAGGGAACGCGGATCCTCACCGGAGTAGTTCGTGGGGACGTCACCGACCTCGGCGGCGGCGTCGCCATTCTTCGATTCGCCCGTGATTTCTGCGATCTCTTCCTTGCTGGAAATCGAGCCGAGCTTCGCGCGGTAGCGCACGGAGGTAGTGCCGTCGGCTTCTTCCTTCTCCTCCAGCGTGGCCTTCGGGTCGATGCCGGCGGCGACAAGGGCGGCCGGGGTGACTTCCTTCGTCCCCTCGCTACGCACCTGAGTCACGGGCTGGGAGGTGGAGTGCTCGGTGATCGGCACGGAGGTCAGGACTCGATCGCCATCTTTCTCCTGCCACACCGTCCAGGTGGTCACGCCATTCTGGCCGGTCGTGGTCACCTGAGACTCGCCGACGAACATATCGTTGCTGTTCGTCGTGGTCTCACTAAAGGGAATTTCGACTGTCTCGGTGGCCTCGCCGCGGGTCACGCGGCTGACATTGATCGTCAGCTCACCGGTGGTGCCATTTTCGACGGTGACGCGGTCGAGGGCGTGCACGGAGACACCGGCAGACTCAAGGATCGCGCGCGTGTCCTGGCCAGGACGGACCGCGACTTCGCGGGTGGTGCCGTCGGCGCTCACGAAGATGTTACGGGGGCGGGAGACCAGCGGAGTGAGCTCGTCGCGCGACGCAGAGCGGTCGGCGGCAAGAGCCACCGTGGAACCCAGGGGCGCGGCGTCGGCAAGGATGCCGTCGGCTGAGGTGGCCGTGGTCCACAGGGTGCGGGTCTCGCCATCCACCGTCACGGTGTACGCGCGCGAGCTACGCACGACGATGGTGTCGCCCTCGTGCACGGTCTCGGCGAGGCCGGGCTGGACCAGGTCACCGCTGCCGACGCTCACGTTCGCGACCTCAAGCGCGTCACCGACGGTGTTGCCCCACGCGGTAACCGGGCGGGTCACGCCGTTGACTTCGAGCATGACAGTCGTATGCGAGGACGTAACGCCGAAGGCTGCCAGGCCGAGGACTCCCGCCGAGGCTAGAGTAGCGACGCTGAGAACAACACGCGGAGAGGGCGCGAAAGCGCGCACGTGTCCGCCGACGACATGCAGGGCGCTGGCAGCGGAGGCGCTCAGCGAGTTACTCAGGTGGTGGCTCACAATACTCCCGATTACTCAAAATTGGTTCTGCTGGTCAGCTTAGCGCGAGGACCCCGACGAACGCTAGAACAGTAGCATTGCCGGGGCTCAAGTCACGTTAGACAAGGCCGAGCTTGTAGGCGCAGCCCCACTGGCCCCAACCGGCGCGCTGCTGGAGCATGCGCGCACGCATGGTCTGTTCCTCCGCCGAGGCGTCGGAAGGCAGGCCGGTGCCGCCCACGGACTGCCATGTCGGCAGGGAGAACTGGTACATGCCATAGTAGCCGTTTCCCGTGTTGGTCGAGGGGTTTCCGCCGGATTCGCACTGGGCAATAGCGGCCCAGATGGCGGTGTCGTCCCCGGAGACGGTGGCCGAGCCGCCGGAAGAGGAGCCGGACGAAGACGAGCCGGATGACGAGGAATCAGACGACGAGGCGGGGGTCTCCTTGGGTTCCTCGGCTTTCTTCTTTTCCTTCGTTCCCTTGGAGACGATGTGGGTCGTCGGCTCGGTGCGGGTCGTGGTCAGGACGGCGGCGACGGTGACGTTGCCGTCGATGGTCTCCTGGTAGGATTCGGTCACCTCGGAGCCGGCGACGCCTTCCTGTACGACCTTCTCGGTACCTTCCTCGGCCTCGGGATCTTCACGCTCTTCGGTCTCGAAGGGGATCTCAGTCGTCGTGGAGGACTTGCCGCGCACGACGCGGGCCACGCGCACGGTGGTCTCGCCGCCGCTGTTTTCGAGGGTCACGCGATCAATGGGACTGGCAGTGACGCCAGCCTTCTCCAGGATCGCGCTCGTGCCCTCGTCGGCGGAGGCAACGACGTCGGTGGTGGTCCCGTCGGCGACGACGTGGACGGTCTCACCGCCCTCACCCAGCGGCATTTCGGCGCGGACGAAGGAGCGGTCGGCTGCCATTGACGAGGTCTGGGCGGGCAGGGCGGACAGGATGCCGGAGACGGTCGAGGCCGTGGACCACGCGACGGTCTGGCTGCCGTCGACGGTCACGTCGTAGGGCGTGGCGGTGCGAACGACGACGGTGTCGCCGTTGGAAACGGTTTGGTCGGCGTCGGGCGCGACGAGGTCGTGGTCCCCCACGCTGACACCCGCGGTGTTCAGGGCATCCCCTGCGGTCGTGAAGAACCCGGACACGTCACGGCTTACGCCATCCACCTCGATGGTGACGTGACGGTAGGAGGTTCCAATTGTCGCGGCGGCAGCGCCGGCCACCAGAAGGCTCGTTGCGGTGGCGACGGAGATGACGGTTGTACGGGTAGGCTTAACGCTCACGGGGCTCCAGACCTTGTAGTTTCCGCCTCCGCGGCGCGCCCCGCGCCGCTTGCCACTCGGGGCGGCAGGCTGGCTCGCGTGGGCGTCCGAAAGCGGACTGACACCCCAACCGTAACCAATTTGTTACCGTTTTGCGACCCTTTTGATACACCTCACGCGCGGGGGCGCGCGGCCCGGAAACTGCCACGGCCTCGTTGCTGAGCGGCGTCAAAACTAGCCTGACCGACCGAAAAACTCACCACCAGGAGCCATAGACGGCCTCGGTGTTCGCACGCAGTTGGTCGCACGCAGCGGCTTCGCTGACCCCCCACAGCTCCGCGATGAATCGGACAGTGTGGGCCATGACGTAGGAGGCATTGGGGCAGCCGCGCCATGGGACGGGTGTCAAATAGGGGGCGTCGGTCTCGACGAGGACGAGTTCGCGCGGCAGGACCGCCAGGGCCGCGCGCAGGTCGGAGTTCGCCGGGTAAGTGATGGGGCCGGCGAAGGAGGCGTACCAGCCGTGCTCGGCGAGGCGCTGCGCCATTACAGCGTCCCCCGAATAGCAGTGGAAGACGATGCGTTGATCTGCGCTCGCGCACTCGCGCAGGATCTCCAGCGTATCCTCGTGGGCGTCGCGGTCGTGGATCTGCAAGGGTAGGCCTGCGCGCTGGGCCATCTCGATGTGCGCGCGGAAGGACTCTTTCTGCGCCTCGCGGCCGCGCTCGGCCGTGCGAAAGTAGTCCAAGCCGCTCTCCCCTACCGCGACGACCATCGGGTCGCTCAGATGTTTCTCGACCTCAACCAGTGCTTCAACGAGGGGAACATGATGCTCGCGCACGATGGGGACCAGGCCGTCGGGTGAGGGATCGGCGCAGCCCGCGTGCAGGGCGGCATCGTTGGGGTGGATCGCGAGTGCGACACGCACGCCCTTGTGAACGCGTGCCAGTTCGATCATCGGGTCGAAGTCGGGCAGCTCGCAGGCGCTCGAAATGAACGCGGTGACGCCAACCTCGCGAGCCCGGCCCAGCTGCTCGTCCAGGCTCAGCGCCACGCCCTCGCGCCGGGGAATTTCCCCGACGTGGGTAGGCAGGTGCGTGTGGTTATCCACCACGGGCGCGGCCAGGGGTGCGGGCGTGTCGGGCCAGGGACGAGGCTTACGCGGGCTCATGCGGGGCGGGTATCCTTTCGTGGAAACGTGCAGGTGGTGTCAGTGGGTGCGCACGATGCCGCGGGAGATGGCCTCGGCCGCGTCCTCCCCCAGGAGCTGGCACACGATCTCGAGGCCGAGGTCGATGGAGGTTCCGGCACCGCGGCTGGTCGTGATGAAGTCGTCGACGACGACGGGGTTGTCGTGGACGATGGCGCCTCCGGCGGCGATGGCCTTGACGAAGGCCGGGTTGGCGGTCGCGTGGCGACCGTCGAGCACGCCCAGCTCAGCGAAGATCGAGGGGGCCGCGCAGATCGCGGCCATCGCTTCGCCCTCGTCGGCGCGGCGCAGTACCTCTGCCTGGATCGCGGGCGTGGCCTTCAGGTTTGTGGTGCCGGGAAGGCCACCGGGCAGGAACAAGACGGTGTAGGTGGACAGGTCCACGTCCTCGAGCATGAGGTCGGCGACGACGCGGATCCCATGGGAGCTGGTCACGTGGCGCGCGTCGGTCACAGAGATCAGGTCGGTGCGCACGCCAGCGCGGAACAGGATGTCGGCGACGGCCAGGGCTTCGACCGTTTCAAAGCCATCGGCCAGCATAATGGCGACGGTCGCGTCGGTAGCAAGGTTCTCGGGGGTGGGCATGGTTCCTCTTTCCTGGGGCAGTCACAGCGGGTTTACACCCAGGTTAGCGCAGCCGCGCCTACCCCGGGAATGAGCCACGGCCTCGACGCACGAGGGCCGAGGCCGAGGCCGACTCCACTCACTCGGAGCGCAGCGCCTCCACGGGGTCCTGGCGCGAGGCACGCGCCGCCGGGATGATGCCGGCGATGACCGTCAAGCCGACGGAGACCGCGACCAGGGCGACGGCCGTAAGCGGCGAGAGCTGGGCAATGTTCTCCACGTTGAACGAAGAGTAGGCGATCGAGTTGGCGAGCGCACACAGCGCGTACGTGACGCCCACGCCGATGGTGCCCGCGAGGAAGCCTTCGATGACGGTTTCGGCGTTGAAGACGCGTGACACGTCACCCTTCGATGCGCCGATGGAGCGCAGGATGCCGATCTCCTTACGGCGCTCAAGGACCGAAATATAGGTGATGATCGAGATCATGATCGAGGAGACCACGAGCGAAATCGACACGAAGGCGATGAGCAGCCACGAGACGATGTCGACGATCTTCGTCACCGAACTCATGAGCGCGCCCATGATGTCGGAGTAGGTGATGACCTTGTCGGTGGCACCCGCCGCCTCATTGTCCTTGTTGTAGGTGTCGAGCGCAGCCTTCACCTTGTCCTTGTCCGCGAAAGACTTGGGGTAGATCGAAATGTTGGAGGGCGAGGCGATGTCCGCCCATCCGAGGTTCCTCAGGTTCGTCTCCAGGGTCGGCACATTCGTGGAAAACATGGTCGCCATGAGGGCCGCGAGGGATTTCTCGTCTACATTGGATTTGAAGGCCTCCGCGAAGGCGTTGGGGTCCATCGAGAACGCGCTCGACATGTCGGTCGCGAACTGATCCATGACCGTGTTCATCTGTGTTCCGATGGTATCGGAGATCTGCGTCATCATCTGTGTCATGGCGGCTGTCATGGCCTCTTGCATGACCTGTCCAATCGCGGCACCCACGCCCTGCGTGAGGCTCGCACCCAGCTGGGCGGCGATCTGCGTGGAGATCGCGTTCATGACCTGCGTGGAAATGTCGGTGCCGATCTTGGCCAGCGCCGGATCGTCCCCGATGGCTTTCATCAGATTGGCGCTGAGTTTGTCGGCGTCCACCACCTGGTCGGAGCCGACCGCCGTTTGAATCTTCTCGAGCACCTCGGGCTGACTGAAGTAGTTGGCGGCCAGGACCGCAAAGTCCGTCGTACCGCCCTCTTCGATCTGATTCTGGGCGTATTCCTGGAACCCCTGAGCGATCTCGCTGGCCTGAGCGCTCAGGTATTCCCCGGCCCCGTCCTTGACTGCGCCGTCGGCGAGCGCAGATTGGATGATCGTGGGGAAGTCGATGGTGGCGAGTTCAGGGATGTCCTTGCTAAGGTCGCCGAGGCCCAGCTTGGACAGGTCGATGCCCATGCCGGACTGCGCGCCTGATTGGCCTGCGAGGTTCGAGAAGTCGATGGTGGACAGGTCGAGGTTCGACAGGTCCAGGCCCGACATGTCGAGGGTGGAGAAGTCGATGTCGGACAGATCCATCCCGGAAAAGTCCATGCCCGACAGGTCCATCTGCATCTTATCGGGGTCGATCTGGAAGGCCGCAGAGAGTTTAGATTCGTCGACTGTAAAGAGGGAGGACATGTCGAAGCCACTAGACTGGCTCTTTTGGTCGTCTGCCAGTTCTTTGAAGGTCTTGCCGGTAAAAACATCGACGTCGGGCTTGGCACGCTGAGCCTTGACAATCGGGCTGGCGCTGGCCTCTTCGATGATCTGATAGGTCAGGGCGGGAGTATAGGCGATGCCCTGACGCAGTGCCCCACCCTTGTTGGAGTTGGGCTTAACGATTCCGGAGATGGTCAGCTCCTGACCGTCGTCCACGAGCTTCTTCATGTAGTCGGCGTCTGAGGAGCGGTCGGTCCATACCTTGTAGGTCTCGTCCCATGTGTACTTGTCGAAGGCGTTGATACGATGGAAGGTGGTGCTCAGGATCGTGGAGTAGTCGTAGGTCGCGTCGCTGGTCCCCGACTGCGCGCTCGTCTGCGCACCGGACTGGGTTTTGCCGCCGAGTGTGCCCTGGTAGTAGGTTCGCATGAGGTCGTCGAATTCCTTGTGGTCTTTCAGACCCAGGGTGTATTCGAAGAGGTTGGGGATATTGCCATCCTCGTCGAGGACCAGGACCACCTGGTTCGCACCGCTTGGCCAGGAGCCAGCAACGAGGTCGTACGCGGAGGTGTAGAGCGAGGCCGCGGCGGGCATCTGGTAGAAGGCGTTCGTCTGCATCATCGATCCAAAGGCCCCCGAGCCGAAGCCGGCCTCCATCTGCTTCATGGACTGGTCGGGGCTGACTTGAACGGTCGACTTGGATGTGTCGGATTGGAAGATCTGCGGGACCACGTCGTAGTCGTATTCGATGGCGTTGACCATCGTCTCGACGTTCCCGCCGTTGTTATCCAGGTAGGTTTTGAGGGAGGCCAGGTCGTTGGTTTTCGCGTCGCGGATCGTGTCGGCAAACGTGCGCATCTGGGAGACGCCGACCTGGCCATCGGGTGCTGGCGTATCTTTCTTGGAGTCCGAGGCTGACGTGGACAGGGCGGCGGTCATGTCGACGCCGCTCTTTTGGATCGTCAGCGGGTAGGACCCGAGCGTCTCCTCCTCCGTCTTCTGAATGTAGGCGTTCGTGCCGTTGGCCAGGGCGAGGATCGCGGCGATCCCAATGATGCCAATAGACCCCGCGAAGGAGGTCATGAGCGTGCGGCCCTTCTTGGTCATCAGGTTGTTGGCCGACAGGGACAGGGCGGTCACAAAGCCCATGGACGTGCGGCGCGCGGGCTTCGCGGCTCGTTGGTCCTCAGCGGTGGGCACGAAGGGATCGGAGTCGGCGACGATACAGCCGTCGGCCAGCTCGACGATGCGGGTGGCGTACTGGTGGGCTAGCTCGGGGTTGTGCGTGACCATAATGACGAGGCGGTCGCGGGCAACGTCGCGCAACAGGTCCATGACTTGCACGCTGGTTGCGGAGTCGAGGGCACCGGTCGGTTCGTCGGCCAGCAGAATCTCGGGGTCGTTGATGAGGGCGCGCGCGATGGCGACACGCTGCATCTGGCCGCCCGACATCTGCGAGGGCTTCTTGTTGACGTGGTCCTTTAGGCCGACGCGTTCAAGGGCATCGAGGGCGCGCTTGCGACGCTCAGAGCGGGAAACACCGGACAGGGTGAGGGCCAGCTCGACGTTGGCCAGGACGCTCTGGTGTGGGATCAGGTTGTAGGCTTGGAAGACGAAGCCGATGCGGTTGTTGCGGTAGGCGTCCCAGTCGCGTGCCTTGTAGTCCTTCGTCGAGATGCCGTCGATGACGAGGTCGCCCGCCTGGAAGCGGTCAAGGCCACCGATGACGTTGAGCATCGTTGTCTTGCCCGAGCCGGACTGGCCGAGCACGGCCACGAATTCGTTGTCGCGGAACGCCACGGAAACTTTGTTGAGCGCCACCTGCACGAGGCTGGCGGTCTGGTAGGCCTTCACTATTTCTTTCAGCTCAAGCATGCATCATCCTTACCGTTCGTCCCACTGTGCACATACAAGCCTAACCGAGCGAGTTCTGGCGATGATCGGGAATTCTCACGCCTCGGCCCCTGATCGGCCCCCGATTCACCCCTGAGAAACCTCGCCGAAAACCTGGTGTTCCATCGAAACCCCAGCCCCGGCCTCGTCCTTGACGCCTGGTCGGATGTCCGCGTACACGCCACGGGTATCATGAAGCCATGACAGACCTCACCCAGATTCCCGTGCCCAACGACGGGCCGATCGCCAACAAAGTCTTGGAGATCTACGAGCGGTCCTTCCCACCTGAGGAACAGGTCCCCATGTCCGAGCTGCGACGCAGCGCCGAGCGCGACGGGGTGTCTTTCCTTGCCTGGATCGACCCGTCCCTCCCCGCAGGCGAGGACGGGGCCGGAAACGTGGTCGCCCTGACCTTCTCTTTCGTCTTCCCCGACCTGTTCTACCTGGGTTTCCTCGCGGTCGACGGGCGCACGCGCAGCGCCGGCTACGGCTCGCGCATCTTGACTCATTTCCGCGAGCGCTACGCGGGCATTCCCCAGCTGCTCGAGATCGAGCCCCTCACACGTGAGGCCGCGAACTACCAGCAGCGCGTGCGCCGCCTGGCGTTCTACGAGCGCAACGGCTTTACGGTCACGAACATGATTACACACGAGGCCGACCAGACCTACCGGGTCCTGGCGCGGGGCGGTATTGTGACGCCGGAGCGTCTGGAGGAAGCTCTCAACTCCGTGACCGACGATCCGGCCTACGCGTCGCACGTGACGACGGACTGAGGCCTCGTCTCTGCCCCGCCTCCCGCCGGACCGCCCCTCCTCGGGTGCGGCCCGGTTTGTCGTGCGCGCGGGCGGCTCTCAGTGCTCGGTGCCGCGGCTGGAGACCAGGAGGATTTCCTCGTTGTCGAGGCGGGCGAGCGCACCCTCGAGGGCTGCCGAGGAGAAGATCCCCTCGTCGCGGGCCTGAAGGAGGGCGGCGCGCTGTGCATGGATGGCCTCAAGCGCCAATTCACGGATCTGGTCGCGCGTGAAGGAACGTTTCACTTCTTCCTCGCTCATATCGACAGTGCCGTGGTCCTCGTCGCCGTCGTCGTGGGCTGCAACATCAGCCTCAGCTGCAACGACGTCTTCGGCGGGGTCGTCCGCTCGTTCGGGGCACAGCCCATCACGCGTCGCCCCCGCATGAGCAGCGGCGTCCTGGAAGATATCCGTGAGGACGCGGTCTGCCGCGTGCGCCGTACGCGTTTGCTCACCCGTAGCCTCGTCGGTCAGCGCGTGCCCCAGCCGGGACAGCGTGCGCGAGACGCCCGCGGAGAGCAGAGTCTTGCCATCGACCTCGTGGATCGCCTGCGCGAGGGCCGTATCCACCAGCGCGGAACCCATCACCTTCAGGAGCTTGGCGCGTTCCTCCTCGGAGATATCGCCCGAGGCCATCTGCGGCTTCACGATGCGGATGAGAGCGGGCAGGGTCAGGCCCTGGATGACGAGAGCACCAGCCGCGATGAACAGCGCGATCGACAGCAACAGCGAGCGCATCGGGGCGTGCGTTGAGATTGTCTGCGCGGCGGCCAGGGTGATGGCACCACGCATTCCCGCCCAGACGATGACGCTGCCCTCGCGCGGACCCAGCGGCTCGCTGGCGAAATAATCCAGGTCGGAACCGCGCATGGCGTTGCGGCGTTCGCGACGCTTGAGGCGACGGCGGTAGTGATTGAGTGCGTTCGCCCAGTGCTCCGGACTCAGATTGCGGGCTTCGAGCATGTCGGCGTCGACCTCGCAGGCCTCGTTCATGCGCTTCTCGAAGCGCTCGATGCGCGTGCTCTCAACCTCGTAGCGGCGCTTGCGGTGGCTGCGGCGATGATCCAGCCAGGCGAGCATGAACGCAATGAAGACGGCGCGAATCACCATGATGAGCGCGCCGAGGGTGACGGCGAGGAAAGCTGCGAAGGCCAGGCCGCCGGAGAACTCGGCGGCCTCCTCGACGATGCCGAAGGCCTGCAGGCCCATCGTCAGGAAAATCCCACTCTCCAAAACGAGGGTCATGGTCTGCCAGTTCTGCTGGGAGAAACGCCTGTTGTTCGCGGAGATAACAGCCGCGCGACGACGCGAGACAACCAGGCCGGCGACGACGGCGGCGACCAGGCCGGACCCTCCCAGGTGCTCGGCGGGGATCGACGCGATGAAGGGCATCACGAAGGAGAAGACCGTGTCCGCTGAGGGTTCCTTGATGAGAGCGCGCACTCGCACGCCGACCTCGCCGACGACCCAGCCAATCACGGCTGCGATACCGAGCGCGAGGGAGACCTTGCCGATGAGTATGCCCGGGTTGAGGGCGTGTTCGTCGGCAGCCAGGCCCGCGCTCATCGCAGCGGAGAGCAGCACGAGTGAGGTTGCGTCGTTGAAGAGTCCCTCGCCTTCGAGCACTGTGATGATCCGATGCGAGACGCCAGAGCGTTTCGCGATCGAGACGGCAACCGCGTCCGTCGGGGACAGGACCGCGCCCAGTGCGACACCCCAGGGCAAGGAGACTGCGGGGACCAGCCAGTTGATGACGAATCCGACCGCGAAAGCGGAGAGGAACACGAGGGGGATCGCGAGCATCGCGACGGCCTGCATCTCACGGCGGAAGTCCATGGTCGGCATACGTACTGCAGCCGAGAACAGCAGCGGCGGTAGCACGATCTCGAGGACGATATGCGGCTCGACCTCGATGGCCCCCACCTGGGGCAGGAAGCCGATCGCCAGACCAACGGCCAGCAGGATCAGAGGCGAGGCAACACGCACCTTGAGCGCGACGAATTGACACGCCACGATAATGAGCATTCCGGCCAGAGCGATAAGAAGGGGATCCACGCATTAATTCTACTCTGATCTTGCTCCTTTGTATTTCTTTCATCTCATCCACGAACGGCCGATCACGGTTATTCAGTGACACCACAAGCGAGCATGCGGGTCATCGCCCCACGGCTGCGCGGCAAAGCCGTCCGTGGCAGGGTGAACCCATGAACCATCTGTTCTCGCCTCGACTACCTGACCCGACGCTCGCCGCCTTCGATTCCCCCATCGGGCACCTGACGCTGGCGGCGCGCGGCGGCGCGCTCGTCGGTGTCTGGGCGCGCGGGCAGCGCTTCTTCGGATGTCCCGTCGGCATTGACGAGGCGGTGGCCGCGTCCCTGGAGATCCTGCCCTCCCGGGGTGGCTCGGGGGAAGAATCGCGCGGTGTGACAGGCGAGGACGCGGCCGCACTGACGGCGGCCGTATCCTGGCTCGAACAGTATTTCGCTGGCGAGAACCCCTCCCCCGCTCGCCTTCACATAACCCCGGAAGGGACGCATTTCCAGAAGCACGTCTGGGAGGCGATGGCTCGGATCCCCTACGGACACACACGCACCTACTCCCAGATTGCGGCTCAGCTGCGCGAGGCCGGGGTCGCGGCCTCACCCCGCGCGGTCGGCGGGGCCGTTGGCCGCAATCCCCTGCTTATCGTCCGCCCCTGCCACCGCGTGGTGGCTGCTGGCGGACTTGGCGGCTACGCAGCCGGGGCCGAGGCCAAAGCCTGGCTGTTCGAGCACGAAGCGGCCACAGCCTCGTCTATCGGCTGACTCAGCCGTTCGCGCGGGCAGACCCTGCCGACTCGGTGGCCACAGCCTCGCCCCTATGAGGCGCGACCAGATCAGAGGGCGACGCGTTCGCCTTCCGGTCAACGATGTCTTTGGCGAGCGTGCTCGCATCGCGGCGCAGCTGCTTGCTGTCGACGACAGACGCGCGAGACAGCTCGCGAACCTTTTCGCGATGCTCGTCCGTGTACTCCAAGTGATCGTCGTGCTTGTGGACGAGGAGGCGGATCAGCTTACGGCGCAGGTTTTCCTCATGCGACACGCCAGCGCGCTCACGCAGCCAACCGGCGGCCAGAACCACGAGGAGCGCGACTCCCAGCCATCCGATGATCGGGTACATGCCACCGATCAGCTTCTTGAAGCCCATGAGCGAGGCCGCGTATCCGAGCGCCACGACGCCCACCAGCACGATGCGCATACGTTTTGTCGAGCCACCCGAGAAACGGCGCGCCGTCGCGAAGAATAGGGAGAACACCGTGTTGTAGATGAGCGCGAAGATGATGAGGGTGTAGACGAACGCAAACCACGGGTGGATCGTGCGCGCAATCTCGAGTGCCGGGACATTCACGTCCCAGATTCGATCCATGTTCAGGTAGAGAGCCAGAGCGTCGCCACCGATCACCAGGGCGATGATCGTGCCACCGATGCGCCCGGCGAGGCGAGCCTCACCAATGCGCAGCACCGAGCCGCCAAGCACGAAGGCCATGCCGATACCGTTGACGACACACAGAGCGAAGTAGTTGATCGTCGAGAACCACAGGTTCGGCAGGGCCGGAGTGACCTGGGTAGCGGTCGCATTGAGTTCGGCCATGCTCGGGTGCGGGGTCACCAGCGAGTAGATGACGAGAACGATGATCGCGATGACGATCATCGGGGTGAAGACGCCGATGACCTCCATGATCCGATCAAAATCCAGGAATGCAGTGAGGATCACGAGGCCCGAGCACACCGCGCTCCCCGCCCACGCGGGCAATCCGAATTGCTGTTCGAGGTTCGCGCCCGCGCCCGCGAGCATCACGAAGCCCATCGCGAAGCCAGAAAAAACGAGCACCACATCGATGACGCGGCGCACGACGGGGTGAGTGATGCGTTCGAACACGTCATCGTGGTGGCCCGAGCGAAAGTAGGAACCCAGCTGCAGGGCGACGACACCGAAGATGATGTTGAGGACTCCCAGTGCAGCGATTCCAATCAGGCCGGGAGCACCAAAAGACAGGAAGTATTGGAGCAGATCCTGGCCGCTGGCCAGGCCAGCGCCGACGATGACTCCCACATACGCAAAGGCAACAGAGACATACTTTTTTGACATGGCGGCCCTTCCGATCGCAAACATGTTCCGAGGGACAGCTCAGTCCCTCGGCGGGCGCTCGTTTGTCTGCGCCTGCCGCCATTCTATACAGAATTACTTATTAACGATTAAAGATATCCTTACTTAACCTTGTTAAAACGGGACTAAGTACCCAACACACATCCTTTACTCACGCAACATTTGTGTACACTATGTACTAAAATGGCATCATGAACACACTTGCTTCCACACTGTCGACTCGAGAACTACGCGCCAACCTCGCCGACGTCCTCGGGCGCGCTTCCTACGGCGGCGAGAGGATCGGCATCACAAAGAATGGACACCTGACAGCCGTCGTAATCGGCATTGAGGACCTGCAGACCCTCGAGGAACTCGAGGACGCCCGCGACCTTGCAGCATTCCACGAGGCGATGCGTCATGACGATGGTGAGCGCGTGAGCCTGGCCGACCTGCGCGCCGAACTCGACGTTTGACAATGTACCGCGTCGAATTCACCTCGGCGGCGGCACGCCAGGTACGCAAGCTGGACCGCCCGGTGTGCACACGCCTTCTCAACGCCATCGAATCACTCGCCTACTCTCCACGACCCGACGGGGTCAAGAAACTTGCGAGCACAGAAAACGCGTGGCGCATCCGCGTCGGGGACTACCGGGTCATCTACTCAATCGAAGACGATGTCCTCGTCGTGACGGTTGTGCGCGTGGCACATCGCCGCGAGGTGTACCGCTCGTAGCGTCACTTGCCTTCGAGGAGCTGGATCGGCGGGCGCGGCGCCTGCATCGAATTGATCGGCGCGTCCGGATCGGCGTAGCCGAGGGCGAAGCCGGTGATGAACTTGTAACCTTCGGGGATCTCGAACTCCTCATCGACGGGGGCGCGCCAGGTGGCCAGGATGCCGACCGGGCACGAGTCGATGCCGCGCGACTTGGCGGACAGGAACAGGGTCTGGAGCATGAGGCCCGCATCCATGGCGCTCCAGGGCAGCATGTCCTCGTGGACGAAGACGAAACCCATAACGGGCGCATCGAATGCCGTGACATTGCGACGGTTGACGCGGTTGCGCCCCTCAATGTCGGCGCGCTCCACGCCGTAGGTGCCATACAGGAGCTTCGCGACCTCGATCTGGGCGGGAAGCAGCTCGTCTGGATAGCGCTTGCGCACCGGGTAATCGCCATCCGGGACGGGAATCTCCACGTCGGGGTCGATGACCTTGCGGGCGTGGGCCTCGATCTCCTCGTCAAACAGCTTCCCGAAGCGCTCGCGCAGACGCTGGGCGCGCGCACCGGACGCGATCGCGACGCGGAAAGCGCGTGTGTTCGACCAGGACGGCGCCGTCGTCGCGTCAGCGAGGATCGCGTCGATAACGCCAGCGGGCATCTCGCGGTCCGTGAAGGCGCGGGTCGAGCGACGGGAGGCGGCCAGGGCAGAAAATTCGTTCTTCTCTTCGTTGAGTGTCATGCACCCAGCCTAGCCCGGCCAGACGCCCCCGATCCACCCGGCCCGCCCACCGGACGGCCGTCGTTCTGCCAGCTAGTGATCCCCATAGTGCGTGCGGCATGAAATGATCTCGACTCGATCATCGCGCACGCGATAAACAAGACGGTTCGCCGCATCGATGCGGCGCGACCACCACTCTGAGTAACGCCCTTTCAACGGTTCAGCCTTACCAATTCCAGCACCTTGCCCATTCCTGGCAATATCACGCAGTAGTGCGTTGATGCGCTTCAAAGTCTTTCGATCCTGGTTTTGCCACCACAAGTAGTCCTCCCAGGCCTCAGAGGCCCAGACGAGGTCACGCATCCTCGATCAGCCCTCGGACCATACCCCGCCCGGCCTCCAGCTCCGCGATACCGCGGTCAAGGTGAGCGAGATTTGCGCGCGAGTAGAAGCTATCAACCTCCACGACGAAGGGAATCCGCTGCTCCCGCGCCACCTTCTTCGCAAAGATCGTGAAAGCAGCATTCATGGAGAGTCCCATTTCCTTGCAGGCACGCTCCATCGCAGCCTTATCCTCAGCATCGAGCCGAACGGTCACCATCGCAGTAGCCATGCAACACCTCCAGAAATAGTTATACGACAGCTATATGCTAGCATTTCAATATCGTAAAGACATCGTTTTTAACGCACTTCATCCAGAGGAAAGCATTACTGTCAGCCCTATTTGGCCAGCGCCTCCTCGAAGGCGATCACGTCTTCCTCCGGAGTCGCCCAGGAGGTACCGATGCGGGCGAGGTAACGGCCATCAGGCAGAGTCTCCCAGATGCCATACCGCACCTTGTCCGAAAGACGCCCATGTCCGGCCTGATCGAGAGCCACGAATGTCAGGTTCGTCGGCGATTCCATGGTGACGACGTAGCCCGCGCGCTTGAGGGCCGCGCGAATGCGGGCGGTCGCCTCGACGGCAGGCTTGCCGATCATCAGGTAGAGACCATCTTCGAAAAGCGCCTCGAACTGCACACCCAGGAGACGCCCCTTCGCCATGAGCGCACCGTGCTGCTTCATATGGGTGACGAACTGGCGGATCGACCCGCGCTCGGGGATCACCACTGCCTCGCCGAAGAGCGTGCCGCATTTGGTGCCGCCAATGTAGAACACGTCGGTCAGGCGCGCCAGATCGGCCAGCGTCACGTCGTTGGCAGGCGAGGCCAGCGCGTAGGCGAGGCGCGCGCCGTCGACGAAGAGCTTCAAGTCACGCTCGCGACACACGCGTGAGAGATCCTCGATCTCCTGCAGGGAGTAGAGGGTGCCGTACTCGGTGGGCTGCGAAATATAGACGAGGGCGGGGGCGATCATGTGGTCGCGCGCGCCGTCGCCCTCCCACGCCGAACAGATGCGTTCGACGTCGGCGGCGTTGATCTTGCCGTCCACGGCGGGGGTGTCGAGGATCTTGTGACCACCGCGCTCGACAATGCCGGCCTCATGCATGTTGATGTGGCCGGTGTTGGGGGCGATGACTCCCTGCCAGGGCAGGAGGATCGCGTCGATGACGGTCGCGTTCGTCTGCGTGCCGCCCACCAGGAAGTACACGTCGGCGTCGGGAGCCTGGCAGGCCTCGCGAATCAGGTCGCGGGCGCGCTCGCAATGCTCGTCGGTGCCGTAGCCGCTCGACTGTTCCATGTTGGTGGCGACGAGGGCGTCGAGCACCCGGGCGTGCGCGCCTTCCTGGTAGTCACTGGAGAAGTTCGGCAGCGTCTGGGAAGAATTCACGCGGCCATTATTCCACGCGCTTGGCCAGATGATTCCCGTTTCCTCGTGAAGATCTTTTCTCGCTGGAACTGAAGGACTATCCTGACTGTCGCCAGGCGATGCCGCCAGGCTTCCCGATACGAAAGTGAGGGCATCGCATGATGCCAACCACGCACGGAGAACAGTCGAGCACAATCAACCGGGACTCGCAGGCCTATTGGAACAAGCGGGCCGCGACGTTCACGAGAGACGCGACCAGCGACTACGAGCGCTGGCTCCTCGACCTGCTCGCCCTCGAAGCGGATGATGAGGTCCTCGACATGGGGTGCGCGACGGGCACGCTCGCCGTCCCCCTCGCCCGTGCGGGGCACCGCGTCCACGGCTGCGACTTCGCCGAGGCCATGCTCGCGATCCTCGACGAGCGCGCGGCAGCAGAAAATCTGCCGATCACCTCCCACCTGCTCGCCTGGGAGGACGACTGGGAGGAGGCGGGCCTGGGTGAGAACAGCGTGGATGTCGCCTTCGCGTCACGCTCCCTCATGAGCGGGGACGTGCCCGCTTGCGTGCGCAAGCTCGACGCGACTGCGCGCTCCCGTGCAGCGGTCGTCATGCCCGACAGCCTGCTCCCCTCCCGCGACCCGCGCTTGCTCACCTACTTGGGACGCTCAGCGAGGAGAGCGTGCATCGTCCGCGACGTGACCCGCGCGCTCGCAGCCCTGGGACGTATCCCGGTTTTCGCGACCACACGAACCTTCCGCCCGATGCGTTTTTCTTCCTTCGACGAGGCCCGCGTGGACCTTCGTCGCCTGGCCGGCCCAGAGCCCTTCACCGCGCGCGAGCAGCGGCTTTTCGATGCGTACGCGGCCCAGCATGTCGCTCGCGAGGATCTCACTGGCCCCTCTGAGGTGGCAGAGGAGCACTGGGTCCTTGACTATCGTCTGCCCGTCACCTGGGCGTTTATCGGCTGGAGCACCGACGGGAGCGAGTGGGCGTAGGAGGCCCCAACCTCGTTCTTCTTAGTCCGCGTCGGGGCGACGCCTGCGCGCTTTGACCTCCGAGCGTCTCTTCTTGTCATCCAGACGGCGCAGCTTGGACGCGCGCGTCGGCTTCGTCGCACGTCTCGGGACGGACGGAATAAGCGCTGCGCGCAGGACTTCGGCGAGGCGCTCGCGGGCGGCCGCGCGATTGCGGCGCTGGGAGCGATGCTCAGAGGCGGTGACGGTCAGGATACTTCCGGTCAGGCGTTCCCCAAGCTCACGCAGGGCACGCTCACGCTGCTTCTCGTTGAGGGCGTTCGTCGAGTCCAGGTCCAGGCTGAGCTGCACCCGCGAATCTGCGGTATTCACTCCCTGTCCGCCGGGGCCCGAGGCGTGAGAAAAGCGCTCGATCAGCTCCCCCGCGGGCACGACGAGGCCACGCGGGCAGCCAGGCCCAGCGGGAATACGCAGATCATCCATGCGCCCTAGTGTGCACCACCCAACCCAGCCCCGGCCTCGTGAATCCACGGGTACACGATGTACGTGAGAACCGACGTACGTTTATATGCCGATTCTCACGTATAACGTTCAGGCCATGAGTTCGGCGACCCGCTCCTTCAGGTCGGGCAGCACGTCAGTGTCAAACCAGGGATTCTTCTTCATCCACATCTGGTTGCGCGGTGAGGGGTGGACCAGCGGGAAGTACGTGGGCAGGTAGTGCTTGTAGTCGCGCACGACGTCCGTGAGGGAGGCCGAGGACTTCAGGTCCAGGTAGCGCCTGGTCGCGTACGCGCCAACGAGGATCGTCATATCCAGGTGCGGCATGAGTTCGAGCAGGCGCGGGTGCCACTTGTCGGCGAAGTCCTTGCGGGGGGCCAGGTCGCCGCTCTTACCAGTGCCCGGGAAGTAGAAGTCCATGGGGACGATCGCGAGCTTGCCCGAGTGATAGAACGCGTCACGGTCAATCCCCATCCAGTCGCGCAGCCGGTCGCCGCTGCGGTCGTTCCACACGATGCCGGTTTCTTCGGCGATGCGTCCGGGTGCCTGGCCGACGATCATGATGCGGCACTGCGGCCCCGCAAAGAACAGCGGGGCGATCCCACGCTTCGTGAACGAGGCATTGGCCGGGTCTGCGGCGATCTCCTCGGCGATTGCACGGACGGCTGGATCGGTGATCTCGGGAGTCATACATTCAGCGTATGACACACCCCCACGCAAACCGCCAACAACACGTCGGAGGTCACATAACAGTAAACACCAGACACCCGCCGCGCGGATACCAGGCACACACCATAGTTCCCCGCAAATGTCGCACGTAATTCCCCGACGCACATTTTCGTCCATCCCCACAAATCTTGGAATTTCGACGATTACAATTCAAATCCTGAAAAATCATCGGGGGCATTACGTGCGAGATTGGTGGGTATGCGAAGCGCGGCAACGGCCACACCGATTAGTACCCACCGCCCAAGCAGGCATACAGTTGAGTCCATGAGGGCAGCCACAAGGCACGCGAGGCACAACCAATGAACACCAGGTTCGTCAGGCAAACATCCAGGCAGATGACCACGATCGTCGCATCGCTCGCGATCGCGGCTTCCCTAGTCACCCTCGCAGGCCTCGCAGCAGCCACCCTTACCCCCTCCGGGCGCGAGCAAAAAGACCCCTCCCCCATCGCCATCGAGGAAGACGACAACCCCATTCCCGAGGCCATGGCCGGCCTACTGGACACGGCCTCGTCCCTGCACGGCTCCATCGACACCCTGACGTATGAGCAGAGCTACGAGGGGACGGTCTACGACAAGCAGGCCTTCGTGTATGTGCCCGACTCCTACTCGCCCGCTCGCCCCATGAACGTCCTCTACCTGACGCACGGCTGGTGGGGCAACGCGGCAGGCCTCGCGGCCGGGGTCGCGCCGGTCGTCGACAAGCTGGAGGCTTCCGGCGAGGTCTCACCGACCATCGTCGTGTTCGCAACCTACTATCCGGATCGGTCGTTCGCGACCGACGACTACGAGGAAGACTACGCACTCAATCGTTTTTTCGCAACGACCGAGATCGATACTCTGATCGACACGGTCGAGTCTCGCTATATGACGTTCGCACGCGGGGACACCTCCGACCAGTCACTGCGGGCCTCGCGCAGGCACCGCGCGTTCGGCGGTTTCTCGATGGGCGCGACGACAACGTGGGATGTTTTCGCACTGCGCCCGCAGTACTTCTACGGGTATATGCCGATGGCTGGCGAGTCGTGGATCGGGCGCGAGGAGGACGCTGACTTCCCTCGCATCGCCGAGCTGGTGACCGCGGGCATCGGGCGCGCCCACTACGGGCCACGCGACTTCCTCATTCTCGCGTCGGTCGGCTCAGAGGACCCGGCCCTGTGGGACATGACCCCGCAGATTGATGAGCTCCGCGAGGACTATCCCGACCTCATGACGGAGTCCAGCCTACAGGTGTGGATCGACGACGGCGAAGACCACTCCATGACCTCGGTCTGTAACCAGGTCGCGCATAGCTTGCCGCTGCTGTTCCCTCCCGCATAGGGCACCACTTCCGGCCGTACAAAAGACGCGCACGTCATACCGCCGCCCATTGACGAATGCCCACCCCACACGTACTGTATCTGTATCTGATACAGAAACGGACAAGATGATGGACACTCGATTCTCCTCCGCGATTCACGCGCTCATCCTCATCTCCGAGGCGGACTCCCCCATCAACTCGACCGCCATCGCGGCGAGTGTGGGCACCAACGCCAGCTACATTCGCAAGCTGACGGCTCCCCTGGCGAAGGCAGGATTCATCGAGTCCAGCCGCGCGGCGGGCGGCTTCACGCTCACCAAGCCCGCGCGGGAGATCTCCCTACGCGACGTCTACTGCGCCGTCACCGACACGGATCAGATCCAGCTTTTCGACATTCACGAGAACCCGAACGACGAGTGCATCGTCGGGGCACACATCCGCCCAACGCTCGCCAACGTGTTTCACAAGCAGAACGAAGCCGTCGAACGCGAACTCGCACAGACCACCCTGGCCGACTGCATCGCTTCGATGCGCTCATATCTCTGACCCACACCGACTCCCCACGAACCGAAGGACCATCATGAAGGCAGCTATTCTCACCCGCTACGACAAGAACGCGACCGACCTCGAAGTACGCGAGATCCCCACCCCCGCCCCCGCCTCGGACGAAGTGCTCGTCAAGATCCACACCGCGGCGGTCAACCCGCTGGACAACATGATGATGCGCGGCGAGGTCAAGCTGATCACCCCCTACGCTCTCCCCCTCGTCATGGGTAACGAGTTTTCCGGCGCCGTCGAGAAGGTCGGCGCGAACGTGACCGGTTTTGCGGTCGGTGACCGCGTCTACGGACGCATGCCTCTGGGCAAGATCGGCGCGTTCGCCGAGTTTGCGGCCGTGGACGCCGGCGCACTGGCTCACGTCCCCGATTACCTCTCCCTGGAGGAAGCGGCGACCGTCCCGCTGACGGCCCTCACTGCCATGCAGTCCTTTGAGCTGATGGACGTAAAGCCCGGCCAGACGGTGTTCATTTCGGGCGGCACCGGTTCCCTAGGCGCGATGGCGATTCCGGTCGCCAAGAGTCTGGGCCTGACGGTCGCCACGAACGGCAACGGAGAGAACGAGGAGCGGGTGCGTGCACTCGGCGCGGACATCTTTATCGACTACAAGAAGCAGAGCTACGCGGACGTCCTGTCCGAGGTTGATCTGGTGCTCGATACGCTGGGCGACCGCGAGCTGCCGACCGAGTTCAAGATCCTGAAGGAGGGCAGCCGCCTCGTGTCGCTGCGCGGCATGCCCAACGGCCGTTTCGCCCGACGCATGGGACTTCCCTGGTACAAGCGCTTCCTCCTGTCCCTCGCGGGCCGCAAGTACGACGCGATGGCCGCGCGCAAGAAGCAGACCTACGATTTCATCTTCGTTCACGAGGACGGCGCACAGTTGGAGAACATCGCTTCCCTATTCCCGGCCGAGCGTCCGCTGACGGCGTCCATCGACGCGACCTTCACCCTCGACCAGATCAACGAGGCCCTGGCCAAGGTGCGCGCCGGCGGCTCGCAGGGCAAGACCATCGTTCGCATTGGAGACTTCCAGTGAGCTACCTGACCACCCCCACCTCGTTCATCACCGTCGACGGCACGCAGATCGCCTACCGCGAGATGTCCGCGGGCGCCTCGCGCCTCCCCCTCGTCATGCTCGTGCACCTGGCTGCCAACCTGGATAATTGGGACCCGCGCACGGTCGATCAGCTCGCCCAGAGCCGCCACCTGATCCTCGTGGACCTGCCGGGCGTGGGCGCCAGCGGCGGCACCGTTCCCGCCACCATCGAGGAGGCGGGCCAGCAGGCGGCTCGCATTGTCCGAGGCCTGGGCTACGGGCGCGTCGACCTGCTGGGCCTATCGATGGGCGGGATGATCGCTCAGGAGGTCGTGCGCCACGATCCCAGCCTGGTCGAGCACCTCATCCTGGTCGGTACGGGTCCGCGCGCGGGTCTGGGCATCGACAAGGTCACCCCGACGACGATGCGCTACATGTTCCGCGCGGCTCTGCACCGCACGGATCCCAAGCGGTACATCTTCTACACGCATGACGCACACGGCGAGGCGGAGGCACGTAAGGTCCTCGCCCGCCTCGGCTCCCGCACGAAGGAGCACGCGGACAAGCCCATGGCCGTGCGTTCCTTCCTGCGCCAGCTGCGCGCGATCAAGCGCTGGGGCACCGCGCCCGCCGACGACCTGTCGTTCATCACGATGCCGACCCTCATCGTGAACGGGGACACCGACGACATGGTGCCAACCCCAAACTCCTACGACATGCACGGGCGCATCAAGGATTCGCACCTGGTGATCTACCCGCACGCCGGTCACGGATCGCTCTTCCAAAACCCCGAGGAGTTCACCGCCGAGGTCAACGAGTTCCTGGCGGACGCCGACTCGGAGAGCTGACGCCCCAGCGGCACCCACCCGTCTCCCCTGCCCCGGCCTCGTTCCGCTATTCAGGGACGAGGCCGGGGCTGGCTGCCAGATAGACGAGGCCCCTATGCGCGGGGCTGGCGCTCCGCCCACTCGCCGAGGCTCACGCGCGGCCCCGTGAAGAACGGGGTGTCTTCACGTACGTAGAGGCGTGCTTCGGTGTAGCGCTGGGCGTGCATGACGCCCTCCAGGCGGTCGAGAGTGTCGGCCTCGAATGCGAGCACCCACTCGTAGTCGGAGAAACCGAAGGCGGACAGGGTCGAACCCTTGACGTCCGGGTACTGGGCGAAACCGTTGCGACCGTGTTCGGCCATGATGCGTGCGCGCTCTTCGGGGGCCTTGAGATACCAGTCGTAGGACCGCACGAAGGGGTAAACCATCGCCCAGTCGCGGGGTGCAACGCCGCCGAAGCAGGCGGGGATGTGGCGCTTGTTGAACTCGGCGGGGGTGTGCAGGCCCATGCAGGACCACACCGGGTCCAGGAACTTGCCGAGGGCACTGGCGCGCAGACGGTGGTAGGCATCCTGCAGAACTTCGGGGTCGTCGTCGAGCCACCAGACCATCAGGTCGGCCTCGGCGCGGAAGCCGGACACGTCGTAGAAGCCGCGGATTTCCGCACCCGCGCCCTTCACGTACTCCAGGGATTCGGCGACGATGCGGGTGCGCTCGCCGTCGTCGGCGGGCAGGGACTCACCCAGTGTGAACACGGAGTAGAGGGCGTAGTGCTGCTTGTTGTTGACCTCGTCGAAGTCGATGTCCGTTGCGTCACGCGGGTCGGTGACGCGGGCGTGCGCGGCGTGCGAGTGGGGCGTCGCCTCGGTGCCCGCGTGGCGGGCCTGGTGGCGCGCGGCGTGCTCACCGACACGGTCCGGCACTCCCGCGGGATGTCCCGGGTTCTCCGGGTTCTGCTGGGGCGGCACGACGGCGTGGGGATGCGGGGTAGACATGGAGTCCTCCTGGGTTGGGGCTGGTTGACCGGCGGCTCGGGCGGGCGCGCCGGAAGAATGAGGGGCGTGTGCGGTGCCGGGGTGGGCGCTCCCGGCGGCAGGTGCGGGGTGGCCAGGGCGTGCCGGGGAGAGGCAGCAGTCGCTCGGGCAGACAGTGTGGAAGGGGCCGGTGCCGGTCACAGTGACGCGCGTGGACCTCTCGCCTCGCGCTTGGGCCGCGCGCTCTTCGAGCACGTCGACCAGGGAAGACACGAAGCCAGGGTCGGTCGAGACGGTATCGGCGCGCTCGTAGGGGATCCCCAGGCGCGCGGCGGTTTCCTTCGCCTCGGTGTCGAGGTCGTAGACGACCTCCATGTGGTCGCAGATGAACCCGATGGGGACGACCACAACGCCGCTCAGCGGCTTAGCATTCACAGCACCCGAGGCCGTGGCATCAGATGAGGCGTCCGCGGCGATTTCCTCGAGGAAGTCGTTGATATCGGGCTCAAGCCAGCGGGCCTGCGGGGGTCCGGATCGCGAGCAATACACGAGGTCGTAGCCCAGATCCGCACGCCCGAGGACACGCCTCAGCTCCGGCATGATCGCGCTGATGAGGGCGCGATGCTGGGCGACGTAGCTGATTTCGGTTGCGGGCGTTCCCGCCGGCGACGAGGCCTCGCTCCCCTGCTGCTCGGCGCGTCCGCCCGAGGCCGGTGTGGCCTCGTCGATCGAGGACCGGAAGAGGAAGGGCGAGGACCCCGCCTCCATGCTCATAGGGATGGAGTGAGTGACGAAGATCAGGCGAATCCCTGCCGGGTCGACGCCGCGCGCCGCCAGCGACTCCCAGGCGCGCCGGACGGATGTGATCTGCGCGCTCGCCATGCCGGGGGTCGAGTAGTAGGGGCGGACCTTGTCCAGGATGATGTCGGCGTCGGGATTGTCGGCGCTGTCCTCAGCCCCCAGGACGACGTCGCCCCACTTCTCGCGCAGGGCCTCCGCGGCCTCGGCGAGGTCTTCGCGATACTGGCGGCATCCCGAGTACGAGGCGTAGGCGGAGGTGGGCAGGACGAGGATGCGCCGGGCACCCGCCTGGGCGAGCTCGTCGAGGCCTTCGGCGACGAAGGGGTGCCAGTTGCGGTTTCCCCATCCGACGGGGATATCGTGTCCGCGCCTGGCAAGCTCCGCGGATAAGTCCGCGATCAGGCGCTGGTTGCAGGCATTGATGGGCGAAATACCACCGAAACGCTTGTAGTGAGCGGCAACCTGAAGCAGACGCTCGTCGGGGATTCCGCGACCGCGCGTCGCATTGCGCATGAACGGCAGGACGTCGTCCGTGCCGTCCGGGCCACCGTAGGACAGCAGCATGATCGCGTCGTAGGTATCCATACCTGGCACTTTCAGTCCTCCTTCAGGCCTCGAGGAGACAGTGTAGGGCCGCTTCCCTCCCCCACGCAGCGACAGATTGTCAGAAAAACGCAGTAAATCAGTAGTTCTCCCCTGCACACAGAACCGCCTTGCATCCACAAGTTAACGCTGTTAACCTTTCCTGCGACACAAAGTTAACAGCGTTAACCGATGGGAGAAATACCGTGTCACAACCACACGCTCCGGCCCTGGACGCCCAGGGAATCCACAAGAGCTACGCCGCCCACGAAGTCCTACGCGGGGTCGACCTGCTCGTCGAACCCGGTCAGATACTCGGGCTACTCGGACGAAACGGGGCCGGCAAGTCCACGCTCATCACGATCCTGTGTGGCCTACGCCGAGCCGACTCCGGAACCGCCAACATCTGCGGCCACCGGCCCGCGTCCGCCAACGCCGCACGGCTGATCGGATACGCGCCTCAGGAGCTGGGCATCTACCCCGACCTGAGCGTCGCCCAGAACCTCGTGGCCTTCGGCGAGTTGCACGGACTCGGCCGACGCGAGGCCGCCTCTCGCGCGGGTGAGGTCATGGAACTCCTCGGCCTCACAGAGAAACGAGGCCAGCGCGCCTCACACCTGTCGGGCGGACAGCAGCGCAGGCTCCACGCGGGCATGGCGATCATGCACCGCCCGCGCCTGGTCTTCATGGACGAGCCGACCGTCGGCGCGGACGTGGAGGCGCGCAGCCAGATCCTGTGTGCGGTCCGTCAGCTCGCCGATGAGGGTGCAGCCGTCGTCTACACCTCGCACTACCTCGCCGAGTTCGAGGAGCTCGGGTCCGACATCGCGATCCTGAACGAGGGGAGCATCGTCGCGAGCGGCACGCTCGAAGAGATCGTCTCTCACCACGCGCGCGCCGAGGTCACGCTCGAGTTCGACCGCCCCGTCGCCTCGTTCGACGGTTGGAGCGCCGACGGAAGGACGCTCCGGCACATCGGGGACGAGGCCGACCCGGGTTCGCAGATCGGCGAAGCCCTGGCCTCACCCGCCCTTCAAGGCGTGCGCTTGATGGACGTGCGCATCACGCAGGCGAGCCTGCACAACGCGTACCTGCAGATCATCAAGGAGAGTGACCATGTCGCAGCTTAAGCAAATCGGAGCCATGACCCGCCTCAATATTCGTCTGCAGCTCACCGACCCGGCACCCACGCTGATCCTGACGGTGATCCCCCTGGTCCTGATCCCTTTCATGATGCCGGCGTTCAAGTCGATGCTTCTGGCCGACGGCTACACGGGCGTCACGGGAGCCGAGCAGGCGGTGCCGTCGATTGCGATCCTCTTTTCATTCCTGGCCGTGCAGAACATCATCGGCTCGTTCTTCAACGAACGCTCGTGGGGCACATGGGAGCGCCTCGAGGCCTCCCCCACCTCACGCGCGTCCATCCTGACGGGTAAGGCGTTGGTCGCGTTCCTCATGCAGACCGTCCAGATCGCGGTTGTCCTCGCGCTCGGCGCCCTCATCTTCGGGTACCGACCGACCGGATCTCTCCTAGCGCTCGCCGCGATTCTCCTCAGTTTCTCGGCCGTCCTGTCGGCGCTCGGCGTCGCGCTCGCACTGTGGTCGCGCAGCCGCGACGCCGCCTTGTCCCTGTCGAACATCATCGGCATGCTGGCGGCCGGCATCGGCGGTTCTTTCTCCACGGTCTCTTCATTCCCGGATTGGGCGCAGCACACCGCACACCTGTCCCCCGCCTACTGGGCGATCACCGCGATTCACGAGGTGAGCCTGGATGGAGCGAGTCTGTCAGACGTCGGGACGCGTATCGGAGTCCTGTGGGGTTTCTTCGCCGTGATCGCGGGGATGGCACTGATACAGTTCCGGTATCACAGGGAGTAATAGCCACCGAAGCGGAGAGTCCATGCCGTCGTCACGCCAGCGCGCACTATCGCGAGACATCATCTTGTCGACCGCGCTCGACCTGGTTGACGAGGAGGGACTCTCCGCTTTATCCCTGCGGTCTTTGGGAAAGCGCCTCGGCGTCTCCCAGGCCGCTTTTTACCGCCATTTCCCCGACAAGGCCGCGCTCTTGGAGGGTATCGCCGAGCAGGTCTGGCGGCTCACGTTCGAGTCGTTCCTGGACCGCGTGGACGCCGGGTCGGTCGGCGTGGCGGCAACACCGACGAACGAGACAGGTGAGCCGACCGGGGATCCCCAGGCCTCGCCCCTGCTGACGTACATGCGCACCTACGCGCATTGTTTGGCGTCGACACTGCGCTCCCACCCGGGCGCGGTCATGCTGCTACTCACGCACCCGATGTCGACACCCGAGCAGCTCGCGCTCCTGGCGCGAGTGTTCGTGACGCTCGCCCGGCACGGTTTCACGCCGAACGCGGACATGCTGGGGCTGGTCAACGCCGTGTCGATCTACACGACGGCATTCGTCGCCGCCGAAGTCGTTCCGCCCGTGGGCGGCTCCCCCGAACAACCCGCCGATCTGTCGGCCGCGAGCGCCGCACTCGATCCCGAGGATGCGCAGGCGCTGCGCCCGCTCATCGAAGACCTCCTGGACGGCCGCTACGACTTCAACGCCCAGTTTGAGCGAGGCCTGGAGGCGATCCTGCGCGGCTGGGCCTAGCTGACCAGCTTTTCGACCTCGCGCACGATGCGTTTGGTGCCGCCCAGAGAGGACAGTTCCGCGCGCAGCCCTCGGATTCCCGAGGTCAGGGCGGGTTCATCGACAACGAGTCGGCGGGCGGCGCGTGCGATGAGCGTCGGCTTGGGCTCGCGCACGGTTAGGCCGCAGCGTGCACTTTCCACGGCCTCGGCGTTGAATTGGCGTTCAAAGACGCGCCCCGGGACGAGCACCTGGGGGACGGCGTAGGACAGGGCGTCCATTACCGAGTTTTGCCCGCCATGGTGCACGAAGACGCGGGTTCGTGGCAGGAGCTCAGCAAAGTCGAAGCGGGGTGCGCAGGCCACCGTGTAGCCCCCTGAGATACGGACGGCCTCGGGGACGCACGCGACATAGACGTCGCAGCCGAGGGCATCGGCGAGTTCTTGCCCGGCTCGGATCGCCACGCCCGCAGGCACGCTGCCCGCACCGAGGTAGACGAGCGCGCAATCGCGAGGCATGGCCGTCAGTGCGGGCGGCTCGTCCAGAAACCCGCAGTAGACGGCCCGCTCCCCCGCCCGTGGTTCGAGGGTCGGGCAGCTCGGGATGAAGCGGCGCCGCATCCCCTCAAGAACAGTCAGGGACGAGGCCGGGGCGGGCATGCCCATCTCGCACAGCAGGCGTCGAATTCCCGCGGATTTGCGCGGGTTGGAGGCGTAGGTGGCGGTCGTCGGCTGCGACCCACTACCCACGCACGGATACCCTCGGCGCGGGCGGCGATGACGGCGGCGAGGCTGAATTCGGAGTAGACGACGTCGGGGTGGATGGCACGCATGTGGGCGTGGAGCGTATTGACGGCTGTACGGGTATAGCGCTCGTCGAGGGCGCCGGTCAGCCAGAGGACCTCCTCGAAGCTGCGCACGGGCTTACGGCCCATGAGGCCGAGGCGTGAGGCCAGGGGGAAGGTATGGCGGGTAATGGCCTCGGGAAGGCCGAGGGGTGAGGGCACCGGAATCTCGAGCGTCGGCGCGATGGGATTGACACAGTTGCCGTCGTCTCCCCACGCGAGCACGACCTCGTGGTCGCCATCCTGGAAGGCGCGGGCGATGCGCTGCGCGCGCGACCACGGCCCGCCCATCCGCGAGCGGGCGACCATGGGAACGACGAGAACCTTCACGATTCAAGGGTACGCCGCCCGCAACAGAGCGCTGACGCTCACCGAGCGCCACACCCCCGCCACGGCCTCGTTTTCCCCATAAACGAGGCCTGAGCCGAGTCTTGGGATAAGCCTAGGGCGCATCGCAGCTAAGCTGGTTCTCAATCGCGCGCGCTCGCAGCGCGCCCACGCACTGACGCAAGGAAGGTCCCCCATGAACGCCGATAAGATCGAGGACGTCATGTCCGAGTTGCTGGGCGAAGGCTATCGAATCGTCGAGGACAACGGCGAACTCTCACCCGTCATCAACTGGGTCGACTGGATCGAAGACCCGGAGGACGAGGACAAGGAGCAGGTTGAGGTCACTTTCCAGGACGGCTCCACCCGGACCTTCGACAAGGGCGTCCCCATGCGCCAGATCTGGTACGAGAACGTCGACTGAGCGGCGTGGCCACCGTATCCTGAGTGCAGGGCCCAACATCGTGAGTCCCCTGAGATGGAGGTTTTCATCATGAGCAGAATCGACTGGGAGGGGGGCGGCGAACCAGCGAATCACGCAGGAGAGCGCGGAGACGCACATGCCGAGGCTGACATGGTCACAGCGATCGATGTTTCCTTGGCCAGGTAGAAGATCTGCACGCTGCTGTAGCTGCCGACAATGGCAGACGCTACACGCACGCGCAGGTCTGCATGGAACTGGGGTTCTAGGCTCCTCAAGCTAGGCACATAACCGCCAGCTACCCTCCGGAGCGCTACAGCTCCAGCCTCATGTGCACGAGCTCCTGGTAGCCCGAGGACACAGACCGGTAGCCACGTGGGTTGCGCCCATACTCCTCGAACCCCGCACGCCGATACAGGGACAGCGCGCGTTCATTACCAGCCACCACCTCGAGCTCGAGCTGGGTGTAGCCCGCCCGGCGCGCACTGTCGATGCACGATTCCATGAGCACTCGACCGATCCCCATCCCCCAATGTTCTTTGAGGACGCTGATCCCGAAACGCGCCCGGTGAGCCAACTTGCGCCGACCGCCCAACGCCGTGACTCCTGCGCTCCCCACGATCCGCCCATCGAGGATGGCGACGAACTCAACCTCATTGTCGCTGCGCTCCGTCTCCGCCAGCGAGCGCGCTTCTTGCTCATCGTCGACGCTTTGCTCGTCCGGATAGGACAGCAGGTAGTCGGTCTCCGCGTGCGTGCGCTGCATGATGTCACGCAGCGCGCGGGCATCCGACGCGACGGCGTTCCGCACGAGGAGTTCCACCCCACCCTTTAACAGCACCGTTTCGGCGTACCTCATCTTCAGCCCCTTGTCTCCCTAGCCACACGGTTCTTGACAACAGTGTGAACGCCCCGCAGCATACTGTCAGCCTGAGGTAACCACATTCACGCGCCCTCAGCCTGCACCGAGCGCCCGGCCCCACTAACGACATCCATCGGCAGAAACAACATCATTCAAGCAGTATCACCCACTCAGGCCAGCACCATTGCAAATCAGCATAATGAAGCAATAGAATACAATTAGGACCTACAGAATCTCGCTACGCTGATACGGCTGCTAACATTGGGTGTTACACACGCGAGCAGCTCTGTAAGGAGTTAGAGCCGCCGCTCTCCACGGATCGAATACCGCGAGCTTTATCCCGCCAGCAGCAATAATGCCAGGCATTCAGCCAACAGGAAACCACAATGCCCTACAAGGACGACAGCTTCATGTCAATGAAGACTCACCTAACGAAACGTCATCGAGATCGAGCTAAAAAACGATATGTGACGACGGATCTAGAATACCGTCTAGACGCCTGATAAACTCTTTTCTTCTAACCTCTGCCATTCGACCAGCACCCACCTCATTCAAGAGCGCAGATCGAATTTTCTTAACCCACTTCAAATATAGCAAGTGGTCATCGCTACACTCGCCTTGACGCGCAAATTCTAAGAATATCCTCTTCACTTCTTCCTGCCCTTCGGGCCCCAGCAGGATGTAACAGCGCGCGATATCAGACGGACAAATTTCGGTAATGCACCGAACACCCCCGCGCCAAGCAGCAGTCAGAAGCATAGGCACGCTTTCAACACCAATACCCAGGGCGGCACATCGGCGCACTTCATCAGAAATCTCTTGCGAAAAAGAGTGGAACGAATAGTCTGACAAAACGCTAAAAAGACCAAAAAACGACTTATAACACCCCACTTCATAATCAACACTAGAAAAGTAGCGCACAGACTCAAACAGATCTCGTTGAATGACGCGCTTACAACATATAACGAACTCAGCATCCGATAGAGCCCCTTCAAATTCATACTCGAAGAAACGGGAGCTCCACTTAGCCAAATCACAAATGTCAGCAGGGCCAAATACCCCATCACACAGAATGTCAGACCAGCAAGCTACTATGGAATCGACCTCATCATCCGACAGAGCAAGAAATTCAGACTCCAGCAATGTGACAAGATCACGAATAGAAGCTGACTTTACTGGACCACCATAACGAATCTGCAGATACTTACACACCCGCCGCCCTAGATCAACACTACTCACATCAACACTCGAACTGAAATAATCTTCAAGAAATCTCAAATCGCAGTATTGATAATACAGATGTTCGGCCCTGATATAAGAAACATCAATGTCAGCCAACCCCCCATCATCAATCAAAATCTCTGGACGAGAAGGAACCTTCCCCTCACACAAAAGCAAAGCAATTTCGAGAATGTCGATAACAGCACGACTTAGTCTTTCAGAATCGATAACACAATCTAGAGAAGTGCTTTCCTCAAGAACGTCAGCGAGAAAATATCTCGCTTTTTGCAGAGCCCTCGCATTAACACACCCCGTTCTCTGAACGGCCATATATGCACACTCAAGGACATCGAATTCCGCCGACCTTAAATTTCCAAAAATATCACAAACTAAAGAATGAATATCCTGCTGATAGGAATACACTCTCCACACAAGTTTTTCGCGCACGTCAGCATCAAATGAGCGCCCACTATCACCCCCTCCATCAAAGCTATCCATAACAAAGATGACCTTTTGTCCCCTCCCTTCAACAAGCTCATTCACCGCAGAAAATAAGGACAGCTCATCTGAAGCCACTGAACGTCGCTCAACATCGTCAAACACAATGACATGTCTGTCAGACAAAACAAGATCAACCAGAAATTTTGGTCCGACATCAAGCTGTAACGGAACTCTTGTTTTAGATATAACTGATGACATCACACCCGGAGCGACGCGTAGCATATTTTTGATCACCCTTTTATTTTTTCTTCTATCACCATCCCCTAAGCGAACTAACACAGCCGCAAGTTTTTCGTACACATCTTCAGCATTTCTACAACCGAATAACGACACCCGAACTAGCCGTTTTCCACTCTTTTTCAATGCAGGAGCCAGCACAGACTCCACAAACCGTGTTTTTCCACACCCCCACGGCCCCTGGATTGCAACAGCATATTTTTGTTCATCACTTTTGACGTATTCAATAATTGCATCACATAACAGCTGATTGACCATATTTTCAGTCATCATAGACCTCCCAGATTGGTTGGCAAAATCGTTCTACAACTTCGTCAATCTTCTCAGAATACCTGCGAGATCGTTAACGACTCGCCCAGCCACCTGTTCAGATTGGACTTAGTCAGCACAGGAGCAACACCTAATCAAATTACTCAAACTGTCCTCAAGACGACGACGGTGTCATAGGGTGTAAGAAATTTTCGTGTAGCGATGATGCTTGTGGGAGGCTGGTTATGGGGTGTCGTCGGATGCTTGGTGTTCAGGATCGCGCGGCGATCATGGCGGGGCTGGAAGCGGGTTTGTCTCAGGCCCGTATCGCTCGTTTGATTGGGCGTAGCCCCTCGGTGGTGTGCCGTGAGATCGCCCGCCATGCGGGCCTTGATGGGGCGTATCGAGCCGAGGAGGCCAGCAAAGCCGCCCGCGCTGCCAGGAGCCGCCCCAAGGAGAGAGAGTGTTGGATCGTAATCCGATTCTTCGCCGCCGCGTGATTGTTGATTTGTTCCAGGGGCACACGCCCCACCAGATCAGCGCACCGCCTGCGCGCCTAAGCGTGTGGCACACTGCCCACCATGGATACTTCCCCCGACGCCCACAGTGTGATCCGCCACGAGGCGATCTACACGGGGATCTATGCCCCCCTAAGAAGACGCTTATCGAGCACGGTATTTGCTTGCCGTCACGTAGGTGAACGCACAAGAAGCCTCCCAGGCTGGCGTAAACCCCCATTATTGGTATGCGGCTGATTGATGAGCGCCCCGACATTACAGATCGGAAAAACCCGGGCAACTGGGAAGGCGACCTGATCATCGGCCAAGACGGGGCCAGCGCGAGCATCGACCCTGGTCGAGCACACCACCCGCTAACCGATCACGTGGCCCCGCCCCTGGGCAGGAAAGCCGACCAGGCCCGGCGGGCTCACCCGCCGCATCCAGGGCCTTCCCGACCAAGCGATGCGCACACTGACCTGGAACCAAGGCCGGGAAATGGCCCACCATCAGCGCCTTCCCTCGACACGGGCGTGGACGCGTTTTCGCTCACCCCCACAGCCCCTGGCAGAGAGGAACCAACGAAAACACCAACCGTCTCATCCGCCACTATCCACACAAAGGCCCCCATCACCAGCCACCAACCCCACCTCGACGCCATCACCTACGAACCAGCAACTGCCCCAGAGCCATCCTCGACTACCGCACCCCCACAGAAACATTCAACCAACTCATCGCTACCACCGATTAACGCGATCCGAACCAGCAACCGTCCGCCCACACCCAACTCTAGGCATCGGCGTTAGATAACGCCGCTCGATACAATATTCACTTAACCTGCATAAGATCACACTCCCACAAAAGGGTCATTTGAGTAACGCTTCTCATGAAGATACGTTCCCGATCAGATACGTGCCCAAGATCGTAAGCCACGGCAGTGTCATAGGGTGTAAGCAATTTTCGTGTAGCGGTGATGCTGTTCGGAGGCTGATCATGGGGTGTCGTCGGATGCTGAGTGTTGAGGATCGCGCGGCGATCATGGCGGGGTTGGAGGCGGGCT